>UMBT01011053.1_pt1 | contig 104589 bp, 101 predicted proteins | sample 1964001 | NCBI WGS metagenome assembly UMBT01 (sample SAMEA4835945, study PRJEB28245) | human gut metagenome | biome: gut microbiome; material: fecal sample | place: Denmark | collected 2008
ACACTCGGCTCCTCGGAGCCACTAAAAAATAACCGAAGTATTGTATATGAAATCCATTGCTATAAATGTGCTGTGCGTGGGTGTGTGCAGTGCCATGAGTATAGGTGCACTGGGAGCTCCCGCAGAGCATGATGCAGTTCCTGCTGACAGTGCCATGCATCTTAACGAAGTGACCGTGACGGCCATAAAACAAAGCACTGACTTGGGCCTTATGCCGTTGGCAACAACTACTTTGCCTCAGGCTCAGATAGAACGGCTGGGAGTGGCATCACTGCACGGTGTTAGTGAAATAGCCCCTAATTTTTATATTCCGCAGTATGGCAGTCGCATGACCTCAAGCATATATGTGCGAGGTCTCGGGGCGAGGATAGATCAGCCGGCGGTGGGGTTAAGCATAGATAATGTGCCTCTGCTGAACAAGGATAGCTATGATTTCAATCTTGCCGATATAGAGCGTATAGAGGTGCTTCGCGGTCCGCAAAGCACGCTTTACGGGCGCAATACCATGGCCGGTCAGATAAATATCTATACGCTTTCGCCTATGAAATATCAGGGAAGTCGTGTGAGTGCGAGGATAGGTAATGGTCCTGAGGCGGCGCTTACGCTGAGCCATTATGCCAAATTCTCACCAAAGCTCGCCATGGCGTTCAGCGGTTATTTCAACTATAGCAACGGATTTTATCGAAATCTTTACAACAATTATAAGACCGGAACAGAGAAGAGTATGCAGTTGCGGTGGCGCACCGAATGGCATCCGAGCCGAGTGCTGAAAGTGAGCAACGTGGCGGCTTTCAATCTCAACCGCAATGGCGGTTATCCTTATGAATACATGCTTGAGGGTGAACACAGCAAGACCGGTGTTATAAATTACAATGATACCTGCTTTTATCGCCGCAATTCCTTTACAGACGGCCTTACGGTGCACTGGAGGACTCCGGGATTCACATTGTCAAGTATCACGAGCGTGCAATACATAGATGACAATATGACGCTTGATCAGGATTTTACTCCGCTTGATTATTTTACACTGACACAGCGCAGGCATGAATGGGCCATAACGCAAGATCTGGTATTGAGAGGAGAAAAGAGTGTGTACCACTGGTTGGCGGGGGCTTTTGCATTTTACAAGCATACTTCAATGTGGGCTCCGGTGACTTTCAAAAAGGATGGTATAAGCACTCTTATCACGGGCAAGGTCAATGATATACCGAATGTGCCCGTGCATATGGGATGGAGAGACAAGGACTTTGTGCTCGGCAGTGATTTTTCCATGCCTACTCACGGTTTGGCACTTTACCACGAAAGCACTGTGGATCTGGGCGATTTCAATGTGTCAGTAGGGGGACGACTGGACTATGAAATGGTGCGGATGCGCTATCACAACCAGTATAATACAGGATTTGATATGACCCTGCACATGGGGCAGATGCAACGCCCATTGGGTAGTTTTGATCTGATATATGACAGAACCGGGAAAATGCATCAGCATTTTCTTGAGTTCTTGCCTAAATTCACAGTGAGCTATCAATTGCCCATGGAGGGCAGAAGCGATGTCTATGCCACGGTGAGCAAGGGCTATAAGAGCGGCGGATACAATACGCAGATGTTCAGCGAATTCTTGCAACAGGAAATGATGAGCCAGATGCGCGGAATGATGCCTGACCGTTTTCAAGGCATGATGCCGGCAGGTTCGGATTATCCCGTGGAACGGTATGTGTCGTACAAGCCCGAAACAAGCTGGAACTATGAAGTGGGTGCCCATGTAAGCTGCGCAGACGGAAAGGTGCATACCGATTTGGCTTTGTTTTATATCGATTGCCGCAACCAGCAGCTTACGATGTTCCCTGACGGAAGCACCACCGGACGCGTCACCACCAATGCCGGAAAGACGCGCAGTTTTGGCGCCGAAGTGCAGATACGCTGCAATCCAAACGAGCACTGGAACACTGCGTTGAGCTACGGTTATACCAATGCCAGGTTTGTGGAATTTAACGACGGCAAGCGTTCCTATGATGGCAATTATGTGCCGTATGCACCCCAGCACACATTGTTCGGCTCGGTAACTTATTCGTTGCCTATACTCAAGAATTGGACTTTGGATTTCAATACTAATGTGCGCGGTGTGGGTAGAATACAGTGGAATGAGGAGAATAATCTCAGCCAACCGTTTTATGCACTGATGGGTATTAATGTAACGGCGCGCCACGGCTGGCTGGAGTTTCAGGTATGGACCGAAAATGTCACGGGCACAGAGTATCATACATTTTATTTTGAGAGCATAGGCAACCAGTTTGTGCAGCGCGGGCGTCCGCGTACCGTGGGCGGTACTGTAAGGCTTAATTTCTGAACCAAAAGGGGTGCAGGATGGTTGAAAGTATATGAAACACTTTCAACTAATATCTCTATTTTCGGCACTTGTATTGCTCGCCACGGCGTGCTCCGGCGAGTCGGATCCTGAAGCCAATCTTGACCGGTTTGAATCGGCCGAGTCATTTCATGTGATCAGTTGCGCCAACGGTGGCAGTGCCGTTTCGTCGGCAAGTGTGAAAGATGGAGTGCGGTATGAGTTCGCATTCAATGATGATGAGCGGTTGGTGACATTTACTATCCGCAATTTCAGCGTTTTGCCCGATGAAGCTCCGGCAGACTACACGTTTGTAGATGTGCCGTGGGTTTACAGCATCGGAACACCGGATGTGCAGAGAATAATTAATGTAGAGAGTCTGTCTCCGACCACTCCCTCCGGGGCACCTCATACTTTGAGCGATGTGCATATAGTATATTGCGAGCCAAAGAAATCATCGGCATATGAGAACCGTGGGGTCGTGGCGAGCTACACTGTGGACGGTATTTATCATGTGCAGGTTTATCCTTATACCGTGATGGGTGAGGGGACGACGGTTTGTTTCAATACATCTACTGGTGAGTCGCGCATTTGCTATTCAACCTCGGCAGAAATAAAATTTGATCCGCACACCTTGCTGTCAACGGTAGAAGTCAAGGGCTTGTTGCCTGATGACGCTCATCCTCAAATGTCGTTTACGCTTAATAATGTGAGCACAGAGTTTGTGGATGGCGGATATCTGCTTTCAGAGCCGTCGGTTATGACGATTGAAGGTGGCGAAATCAGTTCGTTCAACGGCAATGCGGCAATGTCGGATGAGTTGTATCTGGAATTCATGCTTAAGTTGACAGACGGAACTGAATATAATGTGGAATGTCATTTGAGTCCCAATCTCACGCCTCAAAACATGTAGATTTGCTTTCTGTTTCATAAATATGTATTTTTGCGGCATTAAAAAAGATTATTATGTCGCAGCAACTACATCCAGAAACGCTTTGCGTGCAGGCCGGATGGACTCCCGGCAAAGGCGAGCCCCGAGTGGTGCCAATATACCAGAGTACAACTTTCAAGTATGAGACCAGCGACCAGATGGCGCGTCTCTTTGATCTGGAAGAGACCGGATATTTTTATACACGACTCCAAAATCCCACCAACGATGCCGTGGCAGCAAAGATTGCCGCTCTTGAAGGTGGAGTAGGTGCCATGCTTACTTCAAGCGGCCAAGCGGCCAATTTCTACGCCATATTTAATATATGTCGTGCCGGAGACCATTTTGTGAGTTCTTCTGCCATATATGGCGGTACGTTCAATCTGTTTGCCGTTACGATGAAGCAGCTTGGAATAGAGGTGACATTCGTGCGCCCCGAAGCGACCGAAGATGAAATTGCGGCAGCATTTCGACCCAACACCAAGGCATTGTTTGGAGAAACGATATCTAACCCTTCGGTAGAGGTGCTTGATATAGAAAAATTTGCGCGCGTTGCTCATGCCCATGGGGTGCCATTGATTGTGGACAATACATTTCCGACTCCCATCAACTGTCGTCCCATAGAATGGGGTGCAGATATTGTGGTACATTCCACGACAAAGTATATGGACGGACACGCTACCTCGGTGGGCGGTGCGATTGTGGACGGAGGAACTTTCCCTTGGGCTGAACATGCCGACAAGTTCCCCGGCTTGTGCACGCCCGACGAATCGTATCATGGTCTGACTTACACCGAGGCATTCGGTGCGGCTGCATATCTAACCAAGGCTACTGTGCATCTGATGCGTGACCTTGGCAGCATTCAAAGTCCTCACAATGCATTTTTGCTCAATTTGGGGCTGGAGACTCTTCATCTCCGCATGCCGCGTCACTGCTCCAATGCATTGGCCGTGGCCAAATATCTTCAGAAGCATCCCAAGGTGGCGTGGGTTGAGTATGCGGGACTGGAAAGCAGCCCCTATTACGAACTGGCTCAAAAATATATGCCTCACGGCACTTGCGGCGTTGTGTCATTCGGTATAAAAGGAGGCAGAGACGAAGCCATCCGTTTTATGGATCATCTCAAACTTGCCGCTATCGTGACGCATGTGGCTGATGCGCGCACATGTGTGCTCCATCCCGCCAGTCACACACACCGTCAGTTGACTGATGAACAGCTTATAGCAGCCGGAGTTCGTCCGGACCTCATAAGATTTTCGGTTGGTATTGAAAATGTGGATGATATTATTGCGGATATAGAGCAGGCATTGGAAGCATAGTGTATGTGAACATCGGCTCAAATGGTAAAAGCGACAATAATGATTCCGAAATAGAAAAAATAGTTTTGGCACTGTAACTTTATTTGTGATTTTTTGGCTATATTTGCACTGTGAAATCATAATACCGTGACACATGCGCCGGGTTTCAATCGCAAAAGGTTGGAACAAGGTGAGTTAGCGGTGCAGCATAGAAAATAATATTATAACCTATGATATCATTATCCATTCAAATGACAACGCTTGCCGTTACAGCGGCATTGACCGGCATAGGTCTGGTGGCATTGGCGTTGTGGCTCGCGGGTCTGATTTCTCCGCGGTCATTCAATCCTCAGAAAGGTGAAGCTTACGAATGTGGTATTCCCACTCGCGGCGAAAGTATGGCTCAATTCAAGGTCGGTTACTACCTGTTTGCCATTCTGTTTCTGATGTTTGATGTAGAGTGCGTATTTCTGTTTCCATGGGCGGTGCGTGTGGCAGATCTCGGCGGAGCCGGATTGCTTAGCATCGCTGTATTTTTTGTCATTTTAGTGCTCGGGCTTGTGTATGCCTGGCGGAAAGGAGCTCTTGAATGGAAGTAACAACCAAAAGCATGCCTTATGAGGCGTGGAAAGATAACGAATATATAGAAGGACTGGTAAAGGAACTTCAGGAGAACGGCACCAATGTGATAGTGGGCAGTCTTGACAAGCTCATCAACTGGGGCCGCAGTAACTCGATTTGGCCCCTGACTTTCGCTACCAGCTGTTGCGGTATAGAATTTGTGTCGCTTGGAGCCGCCCGTTTTGATATGGCACGTTTCGGATGGGAAGTGGCCCGTTCGTCACCCCGTCAGGCCGACTTTATAATGGTGGCCGGCACAATAGTTCACCGCATGGCACCGGTGTTGCGCCGTCTGTATGATCAATTGGCAGAGCCCAAGTATGTAATAGCCTGTGGAGCATGTGCAGTGAGCGGTGGCCCGTTCAAAAAATCTTATCACGTGGTGATGGGCTGTGACCAGATCGTGCCCGTTGACGTGTATCTGCCCGGATGCCCTCCGCGTCCCGAAGCCATGATTTACTCCATAATGCAGCTGTCGCGCAAGATGAAGGTTGAGCGTTTCTTTGGAGGCGTAAACCGTCGTGAGAAGATGCAGAAAGAATTTTTGGAGTCGCACCCCGTTGAGGGCGTGGACGATGCAGAATGATGGTTTGTGTCCCTTCTTAATTAATAACGAAGCTAAAGAAATTCAAATATCATGGCAGACTTTCAGCAAACAATTGCCAAACTGTTTCCCGAAGCTACTTTTGAGCAGGCCGACACCCTTGTGGTGAACATAGCTGATGCGCAGTGGCATTCACTCGCCAAAGAACTCAAAGAGAATCCCGCATTGGGATTTGATTATCTCATAACCATCGTGGGTATGGATTGGAAGGAGTCGTTCGGGTGTATCTACTATCTCCAGAATGCCGACAATGAGGTGATTTCTGTGAAGGTAACAACTACCGACCGTGAAAACCCCATGCTTCACTCTATCGCCGATCTGTGGGCTATTGCCTGTATCTACGAGCGCGAGGTGTACGACTTTTTCGGAATAGTGTTCATAGGCAATCCCGATATGCGCCGCCTGTTCCTGAGTATCGACTGGAAAGGGTATCCTTTGCGCAAGGATTATGACGAAAATCCCGAGATTAACCCCGTTACCACTGAAAACGAGCGTCAGAGCGATTTCACATATACTTATGTGGAAACACCCGATGGCAAGGTGGAGAAAAAAGAAGTGCGTGTGTTCCAGCCCGAGGATTTTGTGGTGAACATAGGTCCGCAGCACCCAGCCACTCACGGTGTGTTGCGATTCCGCACAGCTGTGGACGGTGAGACAATCAAGAAGATTGATGTGTATATGGGCTATATACACCGTGGCATAGAGAAGATATGTGAAAAAGACACATATCCTCAGACACTTCATTTCATGGACCGACTGGACTATTTCTCGGCTCACCCCTATCATCATGGACTGTGTATGACCATTGAAGAGGCTATGGGCGTGGAAGTGCCGCGTCGCGCTCAGTTTATCCGAGTGATTATGGATGAGCTGTCGCGTATAGCCAGTCACTGTCTGTTTATGGGCACATTCTGTATGGACCTTGGTGCCACCACAATGCTGTTTTACACTCTGCGTGTGCGCGAACAGATACTTGACATCATGGACAAGACTTGTGGTGCCCGCATGACATTCAATTATGAGTGCATTGGCGGTGTGATGCAGGATCTTGATAAGGATTTTGTGAAAGATGTTCATGCTCTCCTTGATGTGATTCCTGCAAATATCAAGGAATACAACAAGATATTCACAGGCAATGTCATAGCCAAGAACCGTATGGAAGGTGTGGGCGTGCTTACCCGTGAGGATGCCATAAACTGGTCGGTTACCGGACCTTCGGGCCGTGCCTCCGGCTGGGCTTGCGATGTGCGCAAGACACATCCCTACAGCATTTATCCCGAAGTGGAATTTGATGAGGTGGTGCGCACTGAAGGTGACTCAATGGCTCGCTTCAAGGTTCGTCTTGACGAAATTGTGGAGAGCGCCCGTATCATAGAGCAGCTTATTGACAAGATTCCCGAAGGTGATTATTGTGCCAAGGTGCCCAAGGTAGTGAAACTTCCTGTGGGACACTGGTTCCGTATGGTTGAGGGCTGTCGTGGCGTATTCGGAGTATATCTGGAGAGTGACGGCACCACCAATCCTTATCGCCTGAAGCTCGTTACTCCAAGCTTACCTGCGGCAGCGGTGGTCAATCATCTGACAGTCGGCAACAAGATAGCAGACCTTATAACAATCGGAGGCTCGCTTGACTATATCGTGCCCGACATGGACCGTTAACCACAAAGAGTATCGGAAAAGAAATAAACCAATCAAGATAACGCATAAGACAACCTCTCATTATGTATGATTTTTCATTAATACCTGATGCAATACACGCGTTCCTGTTGTCATATCTGCCTAACTGGGCGGCAGTGACCATTGAGTGTGTGCTGATAGGCGTGGTGCTCCTGCTTCTGTATTCAGTGCTGGCACTCATCTATATCCTTTACGAGCGCAAAATTTGTGCTTATTTCCAATGCCGTCTCGGTCCTAACCGTGTAGGCCCTTGGGGTTTGCTGCAGAGTGTGGCCGATATGTTCAAAATTCTTATCAAAGAGCTTATATCGCTTAAATATACCGATAAATTTTTGTTCGCTCTCGCGCCTTATCTGGTGATTTTGGCTTCCATGCTCACATTTGCAGTAATGCCGTGGGGTAATGGCTTGCAGATTCTGGACTTCAATATCGGTATCTTCTTCCTGCTTGCAGTGTCATCAATAGGCGTGCTCGGCATATTGCTTGCCGGATGGTCGTCAAACAATAAGTTCACTCTTATCGGTGCCATGCGTTCCGGCGCCCAGATGGTAAGCTATGAGCTTTCTATCGGTTTGTCAGTGCTTACTATGGTGGCATTTGCCGGCACAATGTCAGTTACCGAGATTGTGCATGCTCAGGAGAACACATGGTTCATATTCTCGGCACACATTCCTGCAATCATTGCATTTATCATCTACATGATTGCCGGTACTGCAGAAACCAACCGTGGCCCGTTTGACCTTCCCGAAGCAGAAAGTGAGCTTACCGCAGGTTATCACACCGAGTATTCCGGTATCCATTTCGGATTCTTCTATCTGGCAGAATACCTGAACCTGTTTGTGGTGTCGGGTGTTGCAGCTTTGCTGTTCTTCGGTGGCTGGATGCCTCTCCATATCCCCGGATGGGAAAGCTTTAACCACATTATGGACTATATACCTTCCGTGATATGGTTCCTTGGCAAAGCATTTGTGCTTTCGTTCATCATCATATGGTTCAAATGGACCTTCCCGCGTCTGCGTATCGACCAGATACTGTCGCTTGAGTGGAAGTATCTGCTTCCTATCAATCTTGTAAATCTGGTACTGATGGTGCTGATTATTGTTTACGAATTACATCTTTAATCTATATCTCCGCAAAATTTAACTCACACTATGAGCGATAAATATGGAAAAGTGGCGCAGGTAATCGGCCCGGTGGTCGATGTGGCGTTTGAAGGAGAAGGCAACGAGTTGCCCCCTATCTACACTGCGCTTAAAATAGACCGTCCCGACGGCTCAATGCTGATTCTGGAAGTAGAGCAGCATATCGGTGAAAATACGGTGCGCTGTGTGGCTATGGAAAGTACCGACGGATTGCAGCGCGGTATTCGTGTGGACAACCTTGAGCGTCCTATAGCAGTGCCCACCGGTGATCAGGTAAAGGGCCGTCTGCTCAATGTGATAGGTGAGGCTATTGACCGTCTTCCGGCGCTGAAGCGCGATGACCTCCGTCCCATTCACCAGCCGGCACCGGCATTTGATGAACTGACCATAGGCACTGAGATACTTTATACAGGTATCAAGGTGATTGACCTCCTTGAGCCTTATAGCAAGGGTGGTAAAATCGGTTTGTTCGGTGGTGCAGGTGTGGGCAAGACTGTGCTCATCATGGAGCTTATTAACAACATTGCCAAAGGCCATAACGGTTTCTCAGTGTTTACCGGTGTAGGTGAGCGTACACGTGAAGGTAATGACCTGCTGCGTGAGATGATTGAGAGCGGAGTAATGAAGTATGGTGAGAAATTCCGCGAAGGAATGGACAAAGGCGAGTGGAACCTTGAGGATGTGGACATGAAACAGGTTCGTGAATCTCAGGCAACACTTGTGTTCGGTCAGATGAATGAGCCGCCGGGTGCACGTTTGCGTGTGGCTTTGTCCGGTCTTACCGTGGCAGAGCAGTTCCGCGATCAGGATGGCGGCGGTAAGGAGATACTTCTCTTTATTGACAATATATTCCGTTTCACTCAGGCAGGTAGTGAGGTTTCGGCGCTTCTTGGCCGTATGCCTTCAGCCGTGGGTTATCAGCCTACGCTTGCCTCTGAAATGGGTAAGCTTCAGGAGCGTATCACTTCTACAAAGAATGGTTCAATCACTTCCGTGCAGGCTATATATGTGCCTGCCGATGACTTGACCGACCCCGCTCCGGCTACCACATTCAGCTTCCTTGATGCCACTACAGTGCTAAGCCGTAAGATTGCCGAGCTGGGTATTTATCCGGCGGTTGATCCTCTGGAATCCACTTCACGTATTCTTGACCCCAACATCATAGGTGAGGAGCATTATAATGTGGCTCAGGCAGTGAAGCAGTTGCTGCAGAAGTATAATGAGCTTCAGGACATCATTGCTATTTTAGGTGTGGATGAGCTTAGTGACGAAGACAAGCTCGTGGTTTCGCGTGCGCGTCGTGCACAGCGTTTCCTTTCGCAGCCGTTCTTTGTTGCCGAACAGTTTACCGGTCTTCCCGGTGTAATGGTACCCCTTAGCGAAACCATCAGGGGCTTCAAGATGATTTTGTCCGGTGAAATGGACGAATATCCCGAGCAGGCTTTCCTGAATGTGGGCACGATTGATGAGGCTATCGCCAAGGGCAAAAAGATGCTTGAAGACGCAGGAGTATCTGCTTCCAACAATGTAAAAAATTAACGCATGACACTTAAAATTATATCGGCTGAGGATATCCTGTTTGAGGGTGAAGTGAGTCTGGTAAATCTGCCCGGTACAAACGGTCAGTTTACAGTGCTTCACAATCATGCATCACTGGTGTCAACACTCGTGCCCGGAAATGTGCGCTATGTGCATGACGGCGAGGAGGCTCAGATACCTGTGAGCGGAGGACTTGTCGATGTGGACAATAATGTGGTGTCGGTGTGCATATATTGATAATTAGTATGAAAACTACTGTTCTCACTCTTCTGATGATTGTTTCGGTGCTCCTGGCTCCGGTACGCATCTATGCGTCGGATCACGAGGAGGAGAAGGCTCTCAACCCCAAGGAAATCATATTTGAACACCTCGGGGACGGCTATGGCTGGGAGGTGCCTTTCAATCATCATAAACGTATGCCGCTGCCCGTGATTCTGTTCGGCAAGGACGGATTCCATTGCTTCATGTCGTCAAAAATCACCGACGGACAGGAGTACAAGGACGGTGATGCCGTGTTCAAGATTGCCGGTCACGACAGCAAATACAAGGGCAAGGTGGTGCAGGTGATGCCCGATGGATCGGAATACCGTCCGTTTGACATATCCATAACCAAGAATGTGTGCGGACTGTTTATTGCAGTTATCCTTGTTATCTGGAGTGCACTTGCGGTTGCGCGCTGGCACAAACGCATGGGCCATAAGGCACCGCGCAAAATGCTCGGTGTCATAGAAAGTCTGATCACGTTCATTTATGACGGGGTAATAAAGCCTACGCTCAAAGATCGTGCTCCAAAGTTTGCACCGTATCTTCTCACGGTATTTTTCCTTATTTTGTATCTTAACCTGCTTGGGTTGATAGTGGTGTTCCCGGGAGGTGCGAATCTGACAGGCAATATAGCAGTTACGCTTGTGCTTTCAATTTTCACATTCCTTGCTACAAACCTTTTCGGCACCAAGCATTACTGGAAAGAGATACTTTGGCCTGATGTGCCGCTGTGGTTGAAATTTCCTATCCCCATCATGCCTGCCATTGAAATCTTCGGCATGTTTACCAAGCCGGCGGCGTTGACAGTGCGTCTGTTTGCGAATATGATGGGCGGACACATGATAGTGATAGTGCTCACATTGCTGATATTCATATTTGCGGCTATGGGTCCGGTAGTGACCGGAGCTACAACGGTGGTGTCGGTAATATTCTCGGTGTTCATGTTGCTTATAGATGTGCTTGTAAGCTTTATCCAAGCTTATGTGTTCACAATGCTTTCCACCATCTTCATATCGTTTGGCCAGGAGCGTGAGCATTCCAAGGAGGAAGCACATAAGGAGGCGCATGAAGCAGTTGCAACTAAATAAGAAAAAACAACAAAAAAATAAACCATTAAAATTTAAGAATTATGTTATCAATGATTTTAGCAGCTATTGAAGGAACCCTTGGTATTGGCGCTTGCATCGGCGCAGCAATCGCAGCTATTGGCGCAGGTATCGGTATCGGTAAAATCGGTGCAGCCGCTATGGAGGCAATCGCCCGTCAACCCGAATCTGCAGGTGACATCCGAAGCAACATGATTGTGATTGCCGCTCTTGTAGAAGGTGTGGCTCTGTTCGCAGTTATCGTGTGCGTACTTTCGATGTTCGTGTAATTAGCAAGTTAACAATTCCTCAGATTCCTTATGGAACTCTTCACACCTGATTTCGGTCTTGTATTCTGGATGGTTGTGTCAGTGCTCATCCTCCTGTTTGTGCTTTACAAATGGGGATGGCCAATCATAATCAAAGGGATAGAAAGCCGAGCCGACCTGATAGACAAAGGCGTGGAGTATGCCCAGACCGCCAAGGAGCAAATGGAGCATGCCCGCGAACAGGCCGATAAATATATAGCCGACGCACGTCGCCAGCAAGCCGACATGTTGCGCGAAGCCGACAAGATGAAAACTCAGATTATTGAGGAGGCTCGTGTGGCTGCCCAAGGCGAAGCAAAGAAGGTGATGGACGCCGCGAAGGTGTCGATTGAGCAGGAACGTAAAGAAGCACAGCAGCAATTCCGCAACGAGGTAAGCACGTTTGCTCTCGATATCGCCACCAAAGTGGTGCGCGAGGAACTTCGTGACGAAAAGGCTCAGCAGCGTTTAGTTTCGACCCTGCTTGACGATATGGATAAACAAAATTAACCTACGCCACAGCAATGAACGAAGGATTAATACCCCGCAGATATGCCAAGGCTCTCTATGCCACCGCAAAGGAACGTGGCACTGATACCAAGGTATATGACTGCATGAACAATCTGGAGCGTAACTTTGCCGCTGAGCCTCAGATGCAGCAGGTGATGGCAAACCCTTATGTAAGAGATGCTGACAAAATAGCGTTACTTACCACCGCCTCTGCCAACGGCGGCAAGGAACCCACCGTGTGCGACTTTTTCAAGCTTCTTGCCCAAAACAAGCGTCTTGACATGGCTTATGCATGTGCTCTGGCTTATATAGACATATACCGAAAGGAGCACAATATCTACAAAGTGGCTGTGGTGTCGGCTGCCAAGATGAATGCTGAAGAGGAGAAGCGCCTCCGCGCTCTTATCGAAAAGCATCTGAATGGGGGGACGATGGAATACAGCTCAACTGTGGATCCTTCGCTCATAGGCGGTTTTACCGTCAGTGTAGGCAACGAGCGTCTTGATGCCTCAATCAGTGACGAATTAAAGCAATTGCGACTCAACCTTTTAAGTAAATAACATACTCAATGATTAACCCCAGCGAGATATCCGAAATATTAAAACAACAACTCGAAAATGTCAACTCAAAGGTGTCTTTCGAGGAAACCGGCACTGTACTTGAGGTAGGTGACGGTGTGGCACATGTGTACGGTCTCGACAATGTGTGCGCCAACGAGCTTGTAGAGTTTGAAAATGGCGTTAAGGGCGTTGCTCTCAACCTTGAGGAAAGCAACGTAGGTGTGATCTTGCTCAACAATGTGGATAAGGTCACTGAAAATATGTCGGTGCGTCGTACCGGTGAAATTGCCTCTATCCCTGTGGGCGAAGGCTTGCTGGGGCGCGTTATAAATGTGCTCGGTGAACCTATTGACGGTCGCGGTCCCATTTCGGGAAAACTCATGCGTCTGCCGCTGGAGCGCAAGGCTCCCGGTGTGATTTACCGTCAGCCCGTGAAACAGCCTCTTCAGACCGGTATCAAGGCCATTGATTCAATGGTGCCCATAGGCCGCGGCCAGCGCGAGCTTATTATCGGTGACCGTCAGATAGGCAAGACTGCCATAGCCATTGACACTATCATTAACCAGCGGTCAAACTATGAAGCAGGGAAGCCGGTATATTGCATATATGTGGCTATAGGCCAGAAGGCATCCTCCGTGGCCGCAACTGTTGAAACACTGCGTCAGCACGGTGCAATGGATTACACCGTGGTAGTGGCTGCTACTGCTGCTGACTCAGCTTCAATGCGTTATTATTCTCCTTTTGCCGGTGTGGCAATCGGTGAATATTTCCGCGATTCAGGCCGCGATGCCCTTATTGTATATGACGATTTGTCAAAACAGGCGGTAGCCTATCGTGAGATTTCGCTTATATTAAAGCGTCCTTCGGGTCGTGAGGCATACCCCGGTGATATTTTCTATCTCCATTCGCGTTTGTTGGAGCGTGCTGCTAAAATTATTGACAATAACGAGGTCGCATCGCATATGAATGATTTGCCTGAGGCCCTGAAACCTATGGTTAAGGGCGGTGGTTCGCTCACGGCACTTCCTATTATTGAAACACAGGCCGGTGACGTGTCAGCGTATATTCCTACCAATGTAATTTCTATTACTGACGGTCAGATATTCCTTGAAACCGCGTTGTTCAACCGTGGTATCCGTCCGGCTGTGAATGTAGGTATATCCGTATCGCGTGTGGGTGGTAACGCTCAGATCAAATCAATGAAAAAAGTGGCAGGCACACTTAAGATTGATCAGGCACAGTTCCGTGAACTTGAGTCATTCACCAAATTTGGCGGCGATATTGACCCCGTTACAGCGCGTGTGATTGACAAGGGCCGCAAGAATGAGCGCCTGCTTATCCAGCCTCAGTATCATCCATGGGCTGTAGAAGATGAGGTGGCAGTGATATACTGCGGAACCAAGGGACTGCTTGAGAATGTGCCAGCCGAGTCCGTGGCAGAGTTTGAAAAACTTTTCCTGCAACTTCTTCATGCCAAATATCAGAGCGATGTGCTTGACCAGATACGTGACGGCAAGCTCACCGACGATGTAACTGCTAAACTTACCGCAGCTGCGCAGGAAGTGGCTGCAAAATATAATTAACTGTCAAATAAATGGCAACATTACGCGAACTTAAAGGACGAATAGGCTCGGTAGCCTCCTCTGAGAAAATCACGGGGGCTATGAAGATGATATCCTCGGCCAAGATGCATAAGGCCGAGCAGAGCTTGAAGCGTCTTTTGCCGTTTCGTACACAAATAGAATCAATCATCGGCAATCTCCTGACTTCCGATGCAGAATGTTCATCGCCGCTTCTTGAAGTCCGGGATGTACATAAAGTGGGGATTGTGGTGTTTGGCAGTGACGACGGTTTGTGCGGCGCCTATAATGTGAATATATTCAAGCAGCTTCTTGCCCGCATCAATGACCTCAGGGCTGAGCTGGGCCTTGATTTAGCTGTGGCAATATATCCAGTGGGCGGAAAGATGACAAAGGCTGTGCGCAAGATAACCGGCGACGGTATATCGGTGGAAACGATGTTCGGAGTGGATTCCAAAACCACGGGCGACGGTGTCCGTGAGTTTACGGATATGCTTCAGGGCAAGTTTCTCAAAGGTGAACTTGACCGGATAGATTTGCTGTACATGAGCTTCAAGAGTGTCAGCAGGCAGAGGCCCAAGGCCGAGCAGCTGATACCTGTTGTTGAGAGCACTTTCAGTCAGAACGGCGTTGTGGAGAGCGTTCGGCCATATATATTTGAGCCAGATGCCAACACGATTTTCCGGTCGGTTTTGCCAATGTTTCTGATGGCGGTGATGCAGGATGTGTTTACCGAAAACCGTGCTTCAGAACAGGCCGCCCGTGTCATGGCCATGCAGAGTGCAAATGATAATGCCAAGAAGCTGCTTGACCAGCTCCGACTGGAATACAACAAACTGCGTCAGCAAAGCATCACCACCGAGCTGCTTGATATATTGGGCGGTCAGGTGCAGTCATAACAATAATAATAAATCAAATAATTATACTCATGGGTAGTGTAAAAGAATATTTTTCATCACTTGGTTCCGGTATAGCGAGTCTCATCAAGGGAATGCAGGTTACAGGCAAGGAGTTTGTAACCCCCAAAATAACAGAACGCTATCCCGAGGATCGCGAAAAAGTGCATGTGCCCGAGCGTTTCCGCGCCATACTTCAGCTCAAATATGATGCTGACGGCAACCACAAGTGCATAGCTTGCGGTATATGCGAGCGCAATTGTCCCAACGGCACTATTTCGCTTACCACCAAAATGGTGGATACCCCCGACGGCAAGAAAAAACGTAAGCTTGACAAGTATCAGTATGATCTTGGCAGCTGTACATTCTGCCAGTTGTGTGTCACCTCTTGTCCGCAGAATGCGCTGGAGTTCTCAAATGATTTTGAGCAGGCTGTATTTACCCGCGACAAACTGGTGAAGAAACTCAATTACCTGCCCGAGCCTCCAGAACCAGAGCTGACTCCCGAGCAGCTTGCCAAAATTCAGGCAGAGCGTGAAGCCAAGATAGCAGCTGCCAAAGCAGCCGCAGCAGCGAAGAAAGCCGCAGCAGCGCAGGCAGAGGCTCCGAAAGCTCCCGAAACAGAAAAATAATAACTAATCAAGATATGGAATCAGTAGGAAGTATCATCATGTATCTGATAATCGCATTGTCGATTATCGTATTCTCGGTACTGACCGTAACTTCGCGAAAAATATTGCGCGCAGCCACCTACTTGCTTTTCACGCTTTTTGCAACAGCCGCTCTTTATTTCAAGCTTGACTATGAGTTTCTCGGGGCTGTGCAGATAGCTGTTTATGCGGGTGGTATCGTGGTGCTTTTCGTGTTTGCTATTCTGCTAACGTCGCATCCCGGCCACAGCAGCGAAAGGTTGGTATCCAAAAAGCGTGTGCTTGGTCTGGTGGCAGGTATTGCCACACTTTTGGTGGCCGGCTATGCTTTGTTGAGCCGTTGCTGCATGGCTCTGACATCTCTTCCCGAAATGTCCAATCCCACCATGAAACAGATTGGTGAGGCTATGATGGGCACCGGTGAAGGTCAGTACCTGCTGCCGTTTGAGGCTATCAGTGTGTTGTTGCTCGCATGTATAATAGGTGGCGTCGTGGTCGCCCGCAAACGATAAGAGATTATGGACATAACAATGATTTACTATCTTGTGCCGGCGCTCATAATGTTTTGCTGCGGAGTGTATGGCTTCATTACCCGCCGCAACATGATTGCCATGCTCATATCGCTTGAGCTTATGCTCAATGCAGTGGACATCAACTTTGTGGTATTTAACCGTTATTTGTTCCCCGGTCAGATGGAGGGCATGTTCTTCACGCTGTTTGCGATAGCAATAGCAGCTGCAGAAACAGCCATAGCCATAGCCATCATAATCAATGTTTACCGCTCGGTAAAGAATATTAAGGTGGATGACTTAACCGAAATGAAAAATTAAGGCATTATGGAAGCTACAATACCCGTATTAATTCTTGCCATTCCGCTGTTTATGTTCCTTTTGCTGGGTTTGCTCGGCAAATATATGACACATAAGCTTGCGGGCATACTTGGCACTGCAGGCATGGGCATAACACTTCTGCTTGCCTATTTCACTGCGTTCACTTACTTCTATTCAGGCTCTGCTGATTTTGTGGATGCCGAAACCGGTCAGCGTTTGCAGTATATTGTGTTCAATCAGGATTGGCTGGCGTTTTATGATAAGCTCGTAATCCGCATCGGTTTCCTTTTGGATCCTATCTCAGCCCTGATGCTGGTGGTTATCACCACTATTTCGTTCATGGTGCATCTGTACAGCAATGGCTATATGCGTGACCATCACGGAGTGTATGAGCGCGGATTCCAGCGTTTCTATTCGTTCCTTGCTTTGTTCAGCTTCTCTATGCTGGGACTGGTGGTTGCTACTAACATTTTCCAGATGTATATATTCTGGGAGCTTGTGGGTGCATCATCCTATCTGCTCATCGGATTCTATTATGTGAAGCCATCGGCAGTGTCGGCATCCAAGAAAGCGTTTATCGTGACACGTTTTGCCGACCTCGGTTTCCTTATCGGTATTCTCATCCTTTCATTCTATACCGGCACATTCAATTTCACTGAATTTACTTCAAGTGCCGTAGGTGAGGGTGGTAATCTGTTTGCCGTGAACGAAGCTACTTCCGAGGGTATCCGCAATATCTTCGCCACCTCGGCCGCTCCTATGTTTATGGGTGCTTCGGTGCTCACTTGGGCCTTGGTTCTGATATTTATGGGCGGTATGGGTAAATCGGCTATGCTGCCGTTGCACATTTGGCTGCCCGATGCCATGGAAGGTCCTACTCCCGTGTCGGCTCTTATACATGCTGCTACAATGGTTGTGGCCGGTGTATATCTCGTTGCCCGTCTGTTCCCGTTGTATCTGATGAGCACTGCGGCTCTTGACATCATTACGGTGGTGGGTGCGATAACGGCATTCTATGCTGCGATGGTGGCATGCGTTCAGATTGACATCAAGCGCGTACTTGCGTTCTCTACAATTTCTCAGATAGCGTTCATGATGGTTTCGCTGGGTGTTGCCCGTCCGGAGTTCCACGAAGGTTTGGGCTACATGGCGTCAATGTTCCACATGTTCACTCACGCCATGTTCAAGGCTCTGTTGTTCCTGTGTGCCGGTGCAATTATTCACGCTATCGGCTCCAATGACTATACTGAGATGCACGGTTTGCGCAAGTATATGCCTGTTACCCATATCACATTCCTTATCGGGTGTCTGGCGATAGCCGGTATCATACCGTTCTCAGGATTCTTCTCCAAAGATGAAATATTGTCGGCCTGCATGGGCAACAGCTGGATAGCTTATATCTGGATGAGCCTTGTAGCCGGTATGACAGCGTTCTATATGTTCCGTTTGTATTACCTCATCTTCTGGTGGAAAGAGCACAAGACTCCGGCAGGGCATCATGCACCTCATGATCAGGCCTGGACCATGACATTGCCTCTGGTTATACTTGCAGCAGTGACCTGTGTGGCCGGGTTCATACCGTTTGGCAATCTTGTGAGCTGGAACGGCGAACCTTATGACTTCATGGCGCATTTTGACTGGTCAGTAGCCACCGTAAGCCTTATTATCGCTTTGATCGGCATAGGACTTGCCACAGTGATGTACCGTAAGGAAAATCCTCTTCCTGCAAAGATGCGCAACGCACTTCCCAACTTGTGGAAATGGTGCTTCCACCGTTTCTATTGGGACGAGTTGTACATGTTCATTACCCACAAAATCATATTCAATGGCATCTGCCGACCCATTGCATGGTTTGACCGTCACGTAATTGACGGAGCTATGAACGGTCTGGCATTCCTCACCAACAAAACATCCTGGGCTATTCGTGGATTCCAGAGTGGCAATGTTCAGGCCTATGTATGGGTTTATTTACTTGGAGCATTGTTGTTGGGTGCCATCACCGCAATATGCGTAATTTGACCTTAATAAATTCCTCAGGTGCTTAATTGAATAAATATAGTAATTATGTTTTCCAATATATTGATTTATTTCGTGGTAATTCCGCTGATAATGTTAGCGGGACTTGCCCTCTGCCGAAATATCAAGCAAGTACGCGCAGTGGCTGTGACCGGTTCGCTTGCGCTCACCGTACTGTCGGTGTATTTGCTTGTTGATTACCTCGGCTTGCGAGCTGCCGGAGCCACAGCCCCGATGCTCTATACCGACTCTTGGAGCTGGTTTCCGCAGCTGAACATCAATCTGGCTGTGGGAGTGGACGGCATATCGGTTGCCATGCTTGTTCTTTCATCAATAATCCTGCTTACGGGCAGCTTTGCTTCATGGGCCATAAATCCTCTGCCCAAGGAGTTCTTCCTGTGGCTGATACTTTTGTCAACAGGTGTGTTCGGATTCTTTATTTCGATTGACCTGTTCACCATGTTCATGTTCTATGAAGTGGCGTTGATACCGATGTACCTGCTTATCGGTGTTTGGGGCTCAGGCAACAAGAACTACAGTGCCATGAAGCTTACCCTGATGCTGATGGGCGGCTCGGCATTCCTGATGCTCGGCCTAATTGGTATCTATTATCACTCGGCCCCCGAAGGCGGTGAGCTTACATGGAATCTGCTCCAGATTCGTGAGAATGCTGCCATAGAGCGCGGATGGCAATATTTCCTCTTCCCCATGACATTTGTGGGATTCGGCGTTCTCGGTGCCATGTTCCCCTTCCATACATGGAGCCCTGACGGTCACGCATCAGCGCCTACCGCTGTGTCGATGCTTCACGCCGGTGTACTTATGAAACTTGGAGGTTACGGATGTTTCCGTGTGGCTATCTACCTTATGCCTGAAGCCGCACAGGAACTTGCATGGATATTCCTGATACTTACCGGCATCTCGGTGGTTTATGGCGCATTCAGCGCATGCGTGCAAACCGACCTCAAATATATCAATGCCTATTCTTCAGTAAGCCACTGCGGACTGGTGTTGTTTGCAATCCTCATGCTTAACACTACCGCAATGACCGGTGCTATTATGCAGATGCTTTCGCACGGTCTGATGACAGCATTGTTCTTTGCTTTGATTGGTATGATTTACGGACGCACCCACACTCGTGACATACGGCTGATGGGCGGTTTGATGAAGATTATGCCTTTCCTTGCCGTATGCTATGTGATAGCAGGTATGGCCTCACTTGGTCTGCCGGGCTTGAGCGGTTTTGTGGCTGAGATGACTATATTTGTAGGTTCGTTTGAGCATGCTGATATGTTCCACAGAGTGTTCACTATCGTGGCTTGCTGCTCAATCGTGATAACTGCTGTTTATATTCTCAGAGTTGTGGGCAAGCTCCTTCTCGGACCGGTGCAGGACGAGCACCATCTTACCCTCACCGATGCCACATGGTGGGAGCGTACAGCCACAGTAACTCTGATTATCAGCGTAGCTGCCATAGGTTGCTTCCCCAATTTCTTTGCAAACTTGATTAAATTCACATTCAGTCCCGAAATCTTTGCGGTGATTGGCATGAACTAATAGAACTTCGATTATGGATTATACTCAGTTTTTAGCAATGAAGCAAGAGATAGGACTGCTTGTAGTCTTTATCTTGGTGTTTCTTTTGGATACGTTCATGCCCAAGAAATCGCAAGGACAGGTTGGCGGCTTATGCTGCTTGCTCTTCGGCGTGTTCACTCTTGGCGGTTTTTGCTCAAGTATTCTTGGCGAGCAACTCGCATTCGGGGGCATGTATGAAACATCCACAGTGATAGTGAATATCAAAAACATACTTAACATAGGTGTGCTCATAGTCATGATCCAGGGTCTTCGCTGGAGTGCGCAGGATTTGGTTAAGATTCGCCGTGGTGAATTTTACGAACTTCTGCTTGCCACCCTGTTCGGTATGTACCTTATGATTTCTGCCCGTCACTTCCTGCTCTTCGTGATCGGTCTTGAAACAGCATCCTTGCCTCTTGCTGCAATGGTGGCTTTTGACAAGCATCGCTATGAGAGCCATGAGGCTGCTATTAAATACGTGCTTACGGCAGTGTTCTCTTCGGCAGTATTCATGATGGGCCTCAGTTATGTGTACGGTCTTACCGGTTCACTTTATTTCGCTAACATCGCAACAGCTCTTACCGTTCAGGGAACCAGCTGGCTCCTTGTAGTGGCTCTGGCCTTTGTGATAGCCGGTATCGGATTCAAACTGTCATTGGTGCCTTTCCACTTATGGACCGCTGATGTTTATCAGGGTGCTCCCACACCTGTAACTTCATATCTTTCGGTTATCTCCAAGGGTGCGGCAGCATTTGCATTCCTCGTTATACTCTGGCAGGTGTTCGGTGCAGTTTACTCTCAGGTATGGGAGTGGATGATGTACGCACTGATTATCCTTACCATTACCGTAGGTAACTTGTTTGCAATCCGTCAGCGTAATATGAAGCGTTTCCTCGCTTTCTCCTCAATTTCTCAGGCAGGTTATATTATGCTCGGTATTGAGGCTGTGAACCCTATGGGCCTGAGCGCGCTGATGTTCTATATCCTTGTATATATATTCTCCAACCTTGCCGCCTTTGGTGTAATCGGTGCTATAGAAAATGCCACAGGCAAAGTATATATGCAGGATTACAACGGATTGTATAAAACCAATCCACGATTGGCATTCACAATGATGCTTGCAATGTTCTCTTTGGCAGGTATTCCTCCGTTTGCAGGATTCTTCAGTAAGTTCTTTATATTCACCGGTGCAATTAACCAAGGCAGCATAGCAATATATGTGCTCGTGCTCATTGCGTTGATTAACACTATCATATCACTCTACTACTATCTGTTGGTAGTAAAGGCTATGTTCATATCGGATGAGGAGAGCACTGTTGCCAAATTCAACAGTTCATTGAGCGAGCGCGTGGCCATGTGGATATGTGTTGCCGGCATACTGCTGCTCGGTATTGTAAGCTGCTTCTACAATCATCTGCTTGCCATAGCAGCCTGATAGCGGCTGACACCAACCATAAAAACAGGGTGCATCGGAATTTCACGATGCACCCTGTTTTTATGTTCTTAAGGTCAAATAAGGCGGTGATAAGGGTGAACAGGGTATAAGCGGCAAGATTATGCTTGAGAAATACCGCCTGTACTGCACGATACGGTCAGACCATATAGATTGAGCACTGGCTAAATCAGAATCGGGCAGAGCTTATAGCGGGGCTGTTCGGTGAAAGCAAGCGCTAAAACCAGAGAAGCCCGGGAGTGTTTCCCTTGTGATTCTCTTTGTCTGTGATTAAAGCCCATAAAACAGCTATGAACCCGACAATACCGGCAATTAACATTCCCCAGCAAATGATGTTGACAACTATAACAAAAATAATATGCAGGAAAACAATCATAACTGCTACTGATTTTTTTATTCGTCTCAAATATAAGGAATTAAAAGCGGTATGGGGGAGCATATTTGATTGTATTCTTACCGTAAGGGGCAATTATACAACCGGTTTAACTCGTTTGCCAGAAAATTATTATTTCCAGAGGTTGGGATAGTTCGTTATGATACCGTCCACTTTAAGGTTTGGAGTGGATTTCGGTGATTTTACTGTCCATATTTTTACTTCTTTGCCGTGGCGGTGTATCTGTTTTATCATAGAGTCGGTAACAGACATGTAGAAGAAGTTGAACGAAGATACGTAGCTGTATTTCTCAAAACTGTATTCTGATATGGTGCCGTCAATTCCATCAGGAATACCAGCAAGCTTACATATCCAGAGTTTCTCAAGCCTGAGGGATGGCGACAGGGCATGAAGGTTACGAAGCACGGAGTCGTTGAATGACTGAGCCACCACCCAATCTTCTGCATTGTGGGCGGCAATCGCATCTACGAGCTGCTTTTCAATACCTTCATAGATGTGTCCGGTACGCTTTATTTCCACCAGAAGTTTTACACGTCCGTTCACCAACTGCATTACCTCGTCAAGCGTAGGTACTTTATAGTCGGTTACGGTGCCGTTTTCGTCCACGATGTTATGGCTGCGTATTTCATCAAAAGTGAGGTCGCGTATCAGTCCTTTGCCATCGGTGGTGCGGTCAATACTCTCATCGTGACACACCACGATTTTGCCGTCTTTGGTCTGGTGAATGTCTATCTCAATCATATCGGCACCGGCCTCAATGCCGCGTTCAATAGTTTGCAGAGTATTTTCCGGCCCGAGCCCGGCTCCTCCACGGTGTCCCACTATTATAAGATTGTTGATATCTTCACGTGTATAACCTTTTTTATAAAATAAGTTGGGAATAACAGTGACGGCGACATAGCCGAGAATTGCAGTCAGCGAACCGAGGCCTGCGCCAAGTAATATTTTGTTTCTACGTTTCATGGTTCTTAATTATGATTATATCTTAACATTGAACATTTCTTTGAATAATAATCTGATTACTTTGTCAATCCATGCAATACAGTCCTTGGAATTGATAGCGGAGCATACTGCATCGTACGCAAAATCGTCCACTGTCTCTTCATGTAGCAGACCCCATAGCAGGAAGTTACCAAATTTATGAGTGAAGATGTCGGATAGAGATTCTCCGCCGGTATGAAAATTCAGGATCTGCTCGGTATAATTCTCAATGCCGGGGAACTTCAAGCCTATTATGTCGGAACGGAGAAATGCGTCGGTGACATCAGGGAAATAGGTTTTGGCAGTGCTGAGAACACTTCCGATATTCTGTCCGAGAGAAACTTGGGCATACCGGTCATCTTCACAATGTGCGTGGTCAAGGCGTTCCACAGATTCAGTGCTGTCAAAACGGGTGAGTATGTACTTCAGTGCCGCCAAAGCGGTGTGAACATAGCCATAGTCGCTTATCAGTTCTGATATATTGTCAATCAGATGAAACAGCAGTTGCTTGTCATTGTCAGCCACAGCTTTGTCTATAAGTTCATAGACAAGTGGAACAGGACGGCTGTCGCCGCTATGAGCCACGTTGTCGCCATGATGACAGCAATAAACCACGCAGTACCAATTGATGACATTACGCTTGTAAAGACCCACCGGATTGGCCACGGCACTATTGTGGGCTTTGAAAAGCCCGCGGCAGCGAAGTGTCCAGTCACGAGCCTGACGCGTGTAAATATCCAGAATTTCGCTGTTGTGTTTCGGTGAATTAAGTTGCAGATGATAAAGCGTGTAAAGGAGTGACATCTGCATATAATCAAACCATTCAAAAGAACGGTTGTCCTCAGCCAAAAGTGTGGCGAATATCTCTCTGACAAGTTCCCAACTGCCGCATCCCATTATTATCATGATACGCTCCATGATAAAGTATGTGAAACTGCACCCTGAAGCATAAGAGGAAATCACCACCGGAATGAACTCTCGGAAACGCTCCATTTCAGCCTGACTGACGGGGGAGTGCAGGTCTGCATGATGCCGTGTGAAAAACCGTACGAACTCCATGGCATCGCGCAAGCGTGGACGGCTCCACTCTTTGTCTCCGGCTTCCATGCTTACTACCGCATCGTTCCAGAAACTCTGGTATTCAATGATATTGTTCACATATGCCGACTGGAATGTCAACTGTCGCCGCATGATGGATTGCAGGAAAGGCATGGCAAGATGTATCAGGCGATATTTCCATGTGAAATATCCGGCTATCCCTCTGATTTCATCCAGCATCTCCGTTATCATTTTTCTGTCCTGCTTTTCCGAGATCGTTGCATCGATAATTAGGAGTACCGCGAGTCTGGTAGCAGTTTCCAAAAATTTAATGGAACGTATCCTTACCTCGGTATTACGCATGTTTCCCACTATAGTCCTTGACCTGATGTCGGAATACATCTCGTGGATGATTCGTTTGGTAAGGTTTTCTCTCAGCGGGGAGCGGCTGGTGGTATAAGATCTTCGTGACAGATAGTATGAAAACTTGCAGGCTTCGTTGCTTACATCATCAATATTGTCTGACACCAGAGTCCAAAGCATTTCAAGCACATTTATGCCATACAGATTCTCATTGAAGAAGTCGGACAGCAACATGTTGTTCACGGCCACACATGCGGATTTGCGCAAGTTTACTATGGGACGAAGCATGCGCGACAAAGTGTTGTATTCGTTGATGGTGTCGGATGTTGCTTTATTTCCGGAAATAATGTTTGCAACGGTGTTAAACTGGGTTATAATTTTAGGATCATCGGGTTGACGGTGCATCATTGCCTGCAAAAGACCTGCCAACTCATTTTCATAATTCTCGCTTATCAATGTGTCGAATACCTCATTGACGAGTTGCATCACATCTTTATTCTCGCGATGCAGGGCAACGAGGTTAATCATAATACCGACAAATTTTTCGCGATCCATTAGCAATGCGTTGCGCAACGTACCCACGAGCACCACATTGACAGATCCGTTGGCAAGGGCCTTGAGGTAATGAAGCTCCGGACTTTCGGCGTTTTCATTACCGAAGTCCGTGGCGAGGAATGCGCACGCCATCATGTATTCCTGAAAGCGCTCATATATGAATTCAATTGAATGTACTTCCTCGCCGTCCACCATTTTTACGACTTCACGCAAAATGGGGCGGTCAGGCTTGTTGCGCAATTCGGTGTATGCTGCCGAAAGGCCACCTTTCTTATAAATCAAATTTGCGAGTCTGTGGTAAGGATGAGTATCATCGGACAATGCTTCGCGAACTTCTTTATTGGCTATACTGTTGCGCGGATTGCCTTCCAGATATGACAATAGAAGTATTCGTGCCAACTCCATCAGCAATTCATATTGCTGGTGTCCGGCAAAGGATTTGTTGCGTATATCGTCCAGCATCTTTTTGAACAGAGCCGTTGAGATATAATCGGATGTGTTGACGGACAGCGCTTCCCCAATATAGTTGCTGCAAGTGAATTTCATTATCAGCGGGTCGCGAAGGCGAAGCACTATGCGTCGGTCCAGTGTGTTGTATGGGGTGCCCATTTGATATAGGACACTGTATTTCTGATAGGCTGTGGCAGTTTCTTCGTCGCTGAAGCCGGAAACCTGTACGTTTTCTTCGTCGCCTTTGATGAAAAAGAGGTTGCTGTCAAGTTGCAGGTGGGGCAGAATCTCATTTTTCCAAGTATAGCTGCGGCAAGTTGTTATCACCTTGAACCGTGGATATTCCGGCCGTACGAGAGTGGCGGCTATATCAGCAAAAAGCCTGTACGGGGCGTTTTCAGAATGTATGGAATCCTGTGTCTCGGTATTGTAGTGAAGACATTCGTTAATGGCATCAAACAGGAATACGATATTGCATCCCGCGTTTTCAGCAGTGGAATGTAGATGCCGGAGCACGCGCTCCAGAGACCGGCGCCGACTGATATTGAAAATGGTTTTAAGCGAGGATTCAAGATTGCTGTCCGCGAATGATGCGCTGCTGAATATGAGTATGGGGGCATTGCGCTCAAGAAGCATTTCCGCCCAATAACACATCTGGTTGGTCTTGCCTTGTCCCGCATCGCCGGCAAGTGGCATTATGCTGCATTCTGATGACAGGAAATCATTGAAGATTTTTGCAAGATGCTTCCGGTCCACAAACAGGTCTCCGTTGTATTTTTTCTCTTTCTGCACCTGTATCATGTAGGCCGTGGAGTGTGCACGCATCTGTTCACACAGTTCCTGCCAGTTGGCTTCCTTGGCCACATCAAACGAAGGCAGTAACTTTTGTAGGAATAAGTCAAGATCGTGATTATACTCATCGGTCTCAAATCCTACAACATTGTCATCGGACGATTCATATTTCATCATCTCCTCGCGGAGAGTCTGAAACACCATCACATATTTGTCCCGGCGTGTCACAAGCAGCGGGAAAAGATCAACTTTTGGCAGTCCGGGCCATGACACATAGTAGTGGCCTTCGGTTTCGTCATCAGGACATAGTTTGCCGATGTTGTGCCAATGTCCTTTAAGGTTGACAATCTCTTTGTTTCGGGTTACGGTATGTATGTCAGCGTTGGCCAGCGGTTCGAGTCCGGCCAGCATGGCTTCAACCTTTGGAAGCAGTTCCAATATTATGTCGCGGTAGAATTGCTGCGCCAGTGATATGGAATGCCCTTTATAGTCATTTCGTATTTTAATTACGCCTCGTTTCTTTCCGGAGCCTACGATTATATCTGTTTTGCGGTTTTTTATATGAGTGGAAAGAGATTTAACCAGCGGATGGTCCGGAACGCTTTTTGACATAGCATCAATAAGCGGGTTGAATATTCCGTTGACAATATCTCCGAAAGAAAGCGGTCGTTTGTTGTCAATTATTTTTACCGCACATTGCACGCCATTGTGCTGTGCCGTAATCGGTGATTCGCGTGCAAACCCCAGAAAATAACAGTTGACCCACTGCACACTCATTTCAAAAAAGTCCAGAATACGGGTCATGCAATTACGGTATTCTTCGGCCTCCCATTCCTCTATGGCCTTAAGCAGAGGCAGGCTCATTGTTAATGGAAGACAGGTTGCTTCTGTCTTTATGCGTTGGATGGTTTGCGCTACTGAGTTGAGGGGCGGTTCAGATAATTGGGGCTGCATCGAAAGAACTTCACAGGTTAAATTGCGAAGTTACAAAAAAAAGAAATAACTTTTTGTAAATTTGTGATTGAAAATACAAAACCGATCTTTACCATGGGAAATTTTAGAGAAAAGGCATATCTGTGCGGATATTTTAGGTATCATGATTCGCGAGTCATTACAGCTCCGGGTTGGGAAGCTTTTCCCGTCCCCGCAGCCGACATTGCCGAATATAAGAAATTTTATTATGCCGGTTTCGTGGACTTTGCAATGTCGGAGGATAATGGCGGCACTGTGGGGAGATTCAAGCATAATGTGGGCCATACTGTTGACATCGGTGGGGTTCCTGTGATGATTAATCATATAGATCTCTATCTTATGCCATACGGTATAGCCATTTACAGGATATGTGTTGAAATTACTTCTGACTCATTGAACGATTCCACATGGGCAATCTTTCTGATGCGCGAGACAGGCAAATGGGATAGGGAAGATATGCGTCAGTACTCTGAAATGGTTCTTGCGCCTATACGTGAAGCCGCAGCATCACTTGGCAGCGATTCTTCCCGAATTGTAGATAATGGCAATAAACTGAAAGTATTTCAGATAGTGACCGCAGACAATAAGGAGGATTATGGTCAGCATATTGATACCACCTTGTTTGAAGTGGCCACACTTTCTAAAATAGGCGCATGCTGTGAGCATAACTCCGACAGCCATTCGGAAGAATATGTTCAACAGATACTGAAAGACAACAAACTAAGTATTTATAACAACTGGAGCAGTCTGGCTCTTTTTGATTCATTCACAATAATGGGCTATTGTGTGAAACCATGGGTGCTTCAGACTTGGGAGAACGATTATTGCGGGCTGATATACATTCACAGCCTGTTCTGCAAGTTTTATCTGTTTGACCTCAACACACGGTTTGTGGAGCATCCGGAAGACGGCGAGAGTCTGGAGGCAGAATACCATGAGTTTATGCGTACATGCACATTCCAGAAAATTTCATACAATTTCTTGCCGGGAGAAATAGATGAAAGTATTGACCGAGCCCTTGACATCAGTGAGGAGCTACAGCATTTGCGGCAGCATATCGGTTATTACAACAAGCAGCAGGCAGCAAGGTCATCGGACAGAATGGACAAGATGCTGGCATTCCTTGCTGTGGTGACCCTGTTGTCCACAATATGGGACTTTTCATGTCTGGTGAACGCCATGATACCATTTACATCCTTATCACTGACTGAAACCGCAGGATACAGGCTCGTAGCGTCACTAATGGTTCTTATGCTCACGATTGTAATAATACTGATGCTTAGGCCCCGACGCAGTTGCAATTGATTGGTTTGTTATATGGAAGCCGGTTTAACAAATATTGTCTAATTGTATCTAAACCTTTAGTAATAGAAATAGTCTTAGAATCATAACCCGTAAATGATAATGACATGAAAAGGATTATTACTTTGGTTTTAACATTCGTCCTCACATGGGCGATGTGTGCAGATGTTGCGGCTAATCGCCGTTACAATGGTGGCGGCAGTGACAACCGTAAAGAACGGATTGCTACCCATCGTAACCAAGGCTCAGGTTATTCTCGTCCCGGTTATGGATCAAAACCGGGTAATGGAGCGGTTCGTCCGGGAAACGGCAACAATGGTTCACATAAACCGGGTAATGGAGCGGTTCGTCCGGGAAACGGCAACAATGGTTCACATAAACCGGGTAACGGGGCGGTTCGTCCCGGGAACGGCAATAATGGATCACATAAACCGGGTAATGGGACAGTTCGTCCCGGGAACGGCAACAATGGTTCACATAAACCGGGCAATGGATTTGGACATCCCGGAGGTGGAAATTGGGGAAACGGCCACAGGCCTTATCCCGGTCATGGTAGTCATCCCGCTGTGAGACCCGGTAATTATCGTCCCGGTGTCGGCAGGCCTCCCATGCATGCCGGTTTTCGTCCCGGTGGCGCATGGCATCGTCCGGTTCCTCCCCGTGGTTGGCGTCCGGGAGGTAGAAGGGTGCCTGCGTTCAGGTCCATTTTAGGAATAAACTTTGGCTTGTCTATCGGCCTTTCATTGCAGGCTCTCCAAGCGTCAAATTATATAGTGGACGGTTATAACGGCAATGAAGTGTATCTGACGAATGTGCCTATGCAGGGGTATTACTGGCCCTCGGCAACTATGTATTACAATAATGGTGGATTGGTCGGTTCTCAATTTGTTTATCCTTCCACAGGTTATGACATGGCCCGTTACAATGGCGTTTATAACTCGCTTTACAATGCTTACGGAGCCCCTGTGGTGACTAATGGAGCGCAAGTGACATGGTTTGGAGGAAACAATGAGTTCATAACACTCAATTTCATGCCTGTTGTGTCAGGTGGAGTTTCCCGCTTTTACACCACATTAAGTTTTGGTATATGATATGATTCGCAATCCAATAATATAAAGAAGCACCCCAAAAGTTTTGACTCAAAACTTTTGGGGTGTATTCTTTAACAAGGGTTGCTTTATGAGAACAGGCGCAATTATTGTACGCCGAGCTTGGTTTTGATTGACTGAGGCACAGCCTCCTTGTTGACATAAATGTCTATGGTCTTTGCAAGGAAATAAGGCTCGGATACATAGAAATAACCATCGTAAATCTGGTTTGTATCCCAAGAATTTTTGACTTTGTAGTATTTGTTGCCATTTTGGTCAACGGCCTTACCAATGATAACCATACCGTGGTCGTCGGTGGTTTCCTGACGGTCAAACATAGCCTGACGCGATTCGGGAGTAACTGTGATTTCCTCAACTGGGCCGTTTATGTCATATTTCTGTTTCTCACGTTCCTTGTCAGAAAGTTTAACCCAGCGTGACAGTTCGGTATTGTCCATATCGGCTTCGGTTTTGCCTTTGGGCATGAGTGCATATCCTTTGGTCCATTTGAAACCTCCCTCACTTACATCAGCAGCCCACACCACGGAGTATCCGTTGTCAATGGCGTTGTCCACCACGGCTTTCATTTCGTCAAGCGGCACATTGTAGTACTGTCCCCACAGCCAGTTGTCAGCCAGTTCAAGAGCAAAAGGTTTGTAGTAGGGATGATGTGTGAATGATGTTATGGCAATATAGTCGTTGAGATTAATGGGAAGCGACTCTGCAAATGAGCGGGGGGTATAGGTCTTGCCTTCATAGGTGAAAGTGGTGGGATATTCGCCCAAATATGCGTCAAGTACGCCATTGAAACCTTTGCGCCATGCAGTGGAGATGCGTTTGTTGGCGTTGTGGCTGACTGCGTTGACATAAGATGTGAGCACATCGGCCATTTCATAGTGTGAGTGCTTGTCCTCGCCGTAGTTCAGTCCATTGTAAGCCTCTTCGGGCACGATGCCGTAAAATTCCCAAACATAAGCCGGATCAAGGACACTGCCACCCTGAGAGAAGTTGACCTTGCCGTTGGTGCGGATATATTTGTCGGCTTTATCATCATAGCAATGGCGTACCACAAACATTTCCGAGAGGTCAATTTCTTTGCCTGTTTTGCGAAGAATTTCATCCTCAAAAAATGATAATCCTGAGAAGCACCAGCATGTGCCTGACTTGTTTTGATCTTTGACGGGTGTTGTCTTTACCAATTTTACATCAGTGAAGGTAAATCCGGTGCTGTCGGGCTTGGCTTCATCTGCTGCTGCCCATGAAGCTCCGACACACCCTATTGCCATTATGGCGGCTATGAAATGTTTCATTATGATGATGAGTGTGAAATGATTGATTATAGTTGCAAAAGTACGAATAATAATTGTAAAAAGGGTTGAAATGGCAGCAATTTACACAACAAACGGAAAAATGTGCAATTTTTTTGCTGTTTGCCGGAATTGTGCGTAATTTGTTGTCATGACATGCTTCATTACCATCAGTTGGCTTTATTGGTCGCTGGCCATAGCATATGCTGTGACCATAGTGAGCATTGTAGGTGTGGTGCTGTCAGAGAACAGAAATCCGGTAAAATCACTGGCATGGGTCACTGTGCTGTTATTGTTTCCTATAGGTGGCATATTATTGTATGCCTTTTTCGGCAGGAGCATCAAGAATCAGCACATGATTTCCAGACGAAATCGCAAGATTCTCACAAGTAAGGAAAATACGCCCGGCAATTTAGCCCCGAATCTGAATGAATTTACACCCGAGGCACGCCAGCAGGTAGAGTTGTGCAGATCGTTGACGGGTGCGCGGCTTCATACCGGTAATACGGTGGTACCTTTTTGCAACGGAAAAGAGAAGTTTGACGCGCTGCTTGAGGATATACGCTCGGCCAAGAATTATATCCACATGCAATACTATATATTTGAAGATGACACGATTGGCCACACTGTGGCACAAGCTCTCATAGAGCGTGCCCGGGAGGGGGTGAAAGTGCGTGTGATATATGATGATATAGGGTGTATAGGTGTTAAACGCAAATTCTTCCGCGCAATGAATGAGGCGGGGGTGGAAGTGCATCCGTTCTTCAGGGTAGCTTGTCCGCCTTTTGCCACACGTATCAACTGGCGCAACCATCGCAAGCTGTGTGTGATTGACGGTAAGGTAGGTTATGTCGGCGGCATGAATATTGCCGACAGGTATATTGACGGCGGAAAATTTGACTGTTGGCGTGATGTGCATTTGCGCATTGAAGGCCCGGCTGTGGATGCATTGCTTTATTCGTTTGCCGTGGATTGGAGCTTCATGGGGCAGCCGCTCGTTGTGGAGGAATCGGCCCCGCAAGTTGTGGATAAAGGCGTGAGCATGCAGTTTATAACATCGGGTCCCACTAGCGAATGGAGCAATGTGGCGTTTGTGATGCTCAAGGCTATAGGCAATGCAAAGAAAAGGGTGTGGATACAAACTCCGTATTTCCTGCCTCCCGAAAGCATATTACGCACCCTTCAGGCCGCTGCAATAGCCAGGGTGGATGTGAGAGTGATGATGCCCAGACGCAGTGATTCCACGATACTGACGTATGCTTCTTACAGTTATGTGATGGAATGTTTGCGTGCGGGTGTAAAGATATATCTATTTGATGCCGGAATGCTGCACAGCAAGTGTATGATAATAGATGATGAATTCAGTGCAGTAGGCTCCACAAATATTGATTTCCGCAGTTTCGAGCATAATTTTGAGGGCACCATGTTTATGTACTCCAAGGAACTGAACCACACACTGCGTACTGAATTTCTTGCTGATGAGGCGAAGAGTACGCGTTTGATTGCCGGGGTATGGCGTCGTCGTCCATATACACAAAAGGCTCTGGAGTCGATGGTGCGCCTCCTGAGCCCTGTGTTGTGAAGAGAATAAATGGGTTTATTTGCTGAGAGTCTCATGCATTGAGTGTGCGGCGCGACGACCGTCACCCATGGCAAGGATGACAGTGGCTCCGCCTCTCACTATATCGCCTCCGGCATACAGATCATCAAGCGAGGATTGCATGGTGTCGTCGTTTACCACAATAGTGCCGCGACGGGATATTTCCAGCCCCTTGATGGAGGAGGGGATTATGGGATTGGGTGATACTCCCACACTTACTATGACCATATCTACAGGAATTGTCTCAATGGCTCCCTCTACCGGAATCGGTGAGCGACGGCCTGATTCATCAGGTTCGCCAAGCTGCATTCGCTGCACTTTCATGGCGCAGACATGACCCCGCTCATCGCCTATGTATTCAATCGGATTATGCAGGGTGAGAAACTCCACGCCTTCTTCTTTGGCATGAGCCACTTCCTCAATACGTGCAGGCATTTCGGCCTCGCTGCGGCGATATACTATGTAAACCTTTTCAGCACCCATGCGGCGGGCGGTACGGCAGGAATCCATTGCAGTGTTGCCTCCACCTATCACGGCGGCAACTTTGCCATGTGCCACAGGTGTGTCATGTGCCCGTCGGCCTGCGCCCATAAGATTGACTCGCGTAAGGTACTCATTGCTTGACATCACATTGACAAGGTTTTCACCGGGAATACCCATGAATCTTGGCAATCCTGCACCGGAAGCCACAAAAATACCTTTGTAGCCCATGTCATGCAGATCGTCATAGCTGAGTGTTTTTCCTACCACGCAATCACGTATGAACTTCACTCCCATCTGCTCCAATGAACGGATTTCCTTGTCCACTACGGAGTTGGGAAGGCGAAATTCGGGAATACCGTATTTGAGGACGCCTCCTATTTCGTGCAAGGCTTCATACACGGTTATATCATAGCCATATTGTGACATCGCTCCGGCAAAAGACAATCCCGCAGGACCGGATCCTATTACAGCTATTTTTATGCCGTTGGATTCCGGTGCGTGTGCAGTGCTTTCCGGTGCATTGTCGGCTGCATATCGCTCCAGATAACCTATTGCCACAGGATTTTTGTGCATCTTATGATAAATGCAGCGGCTTTCACATTGCTTTTCTTGGGGGCATACGCGGCCGCATACGGCGGGAAGTGAGCTGGTGTGACGGAGTACGGCAGCGGCAATATCCAATCGGCCACGTTGTATGTTTTTGATAAATCCGGGAATGTTGATTGATACCGGACATCCGGTAATGCATTGCGGATCGGGGCAATCCATACATCGTGTAGCTTCCGTCACCGCCTGTTGGCCGTTAAGTCCGGAGTTGACTTCCTCAGAGCATGTGACACGCTGTTCGGGGTTGAGATGAGGCATCTCCACACGTGGTATGGCTGTGCGTTCTTTGGCTGACAGCCCGTTGCGAAGTTCCTGACGCCACTGGTCGTCACGGCTCGCAATAATATCTTCTTTTGTAATCATAGGGGAATCAATTGTAAGAACGGAGACGTAGCATCATTTCATCAAAATCCACCTTGTGTGCATCAAATTCAGGACCATCGATGCATACAAAACGTGTGCGGCCATCAACAGTTACGCGGCAGGCTCCGCACATTCCGGTGCCGTCCACCATTATGGTGTTGAGCGAGCACATGGTGGGTACCTGATACTTGGCTGTAAGCAGTGACACAAATTTCATCATTATTGCCGGGCCGATGGTAACGACTTGGTCAACATGTTCACGCTTGATTACTTGTTCCACACCTTCTGTAACAAGTCCTTTTTGTCCATAGGAGCCGTCATCAGTCATGATTATGACCTCATCGCTGTAGGGGCGCACCTGATCTTCAAGTATTATGAGATCTTTAGTACGCGCGGCCAATATGGTAATCACCCGGTTGCCGGCTTGCTTCATGGCTTTGATTATGGGCAGAAGAGGTGCTACGCCCACACCGCCGCCACAACACACTACAGTGCCGACATTGCTGATATGGGTGGCTTGGCCGAGGGGGCCGACAACATCGGTCAATTCTTCGCCGGGATTGAGAGCGCAGATTTTTTTAGTCGATACCCCCACTTCCTGCACCACCAGAGTTATGGTTCCGGCCTTGGTGTCGGCATCGGCTATTGTGAGCGGAATTCTCTCACCGCCTTCACAGGCCCTCACAATCACAAAGTGACCGGGACGGCGTGAATGGGCAATCATGGGCGCTTCCACCACAAGCTTTACCACTTTTTCAGAGAAATGCTCTTTGCTTACTATTTTGAACATGGGATAATTGTTTTATCCCACAAAAGTAATCATTATTTCTCAAATAGTTTCATCTACGAGGTACACTATTGATTCATATGGCATTTTGATAGAATCCATCATTGATATTTCGCAAGTGCGAGCCAACGAATAGCACCCGTCAAATTTTTTATCCTTGATGTCGGCCCTTTCATCGCGAGTGGCTGACCGGGCCACTTCCGGGAACATGAATCCACGGTCGCCGGCAGCCCCGCAACAATAGCTGTCGGGCGGAACGGTGACATTGTCGGCACACATGTGTGCTATCTCGGTCATGACAGTATCCACGTTCATGAGTCGCGCCGCGCAAGTAGGGTGCAGAAGCACATGCTTTTTCTTGTGCTTTACTGTGACTTTGGGCATCACATGGTCGTGGAGCCATTGGGTTATGTCAAGGATTTTGAGCAAGTTAAGTTTCGTGAGGTTGTCGGGTGTGAGCAATCCCTTGTGACGCGCAAGCGTGAGCAGAGTGTGGGTGCATGAGGTGGTGTCGCAAAAAATCGGTATCCTGCCGTTTTGCGATAACTTATAAAACTCTTCTACTGTGGCATTAGCCGTGATTTGTTGCCCTTTCGGGTCGCCTTTGTGCTCCCATATCTGAGAGCAGCACTGCCCGTGCACACTGCGGGGAACAGATATTTTGATGCCGGCTTTGTCGGCGATTCTCAACACCACGGTTATCAAATCGTCTTTTCCAAGCGATGAACCTCCGAATATTCTCGTGACGCAAGCCGGGAAATATATGAATTCGGGATTTTCTGTTTCGCGGTAATGCAATTTTGCGGGCATGGGAAAATGCTTTGACCAGTGTGGTACCTGGTTGTAGATTTTATGCATTAAATCCGAAGCCCATATAAGGGGGTACGGCGATATTACCTTTTGTGTTGCCACGGCTGTTTTCAGAATACCGCGTATGGCTGTTTCCACAGTACCGTAATTAGGCGCCGATGCTGTAAGGGCTTTCTCGAACAAAGCCGGGCTGGTGGCTGTGCGCACAGCATCTGTTACGGTGCCGGTATTTATACCCATGGGGCACGGTATTTGGCATGAACCGTCGCTGCAGCATGTATCGGCACCGATATAACTATATTGTTTTTCAAGCTCTTTACTGTGGGTGCGGGCAATTATGCGTCGTGCCTGAAGTCGCTGGCGTGGTGTCAGAGTTATGTTGCGTGACGGGCATACATGCTCGCAATAACCACACTCCATGCACTTGTCAGCGCGTTCATATCCCATATCCTTGCCAAACAGGTCAAGGCTTTTTATAGATTCGCGATACACATCAGGATTGCTGTTGATTATCACACCTGGATTCATTATGCCGGTGGGGTCGGCGAGATGCTTTACCCGTTTCATCAATGCGAAAATGTCATCACCCCATTCGCGGGAAACAAACGGGGCCATGGCGCGTCCCGTGCCGTGTTCTCCTTTGAGTGACCCGTTAAGCGAAAGCACATGGCTTACCAGTCCGTCAATGAACCGGCTGAAATTGGACAGGCTTTTCTCTGTGTCCATGTCGGCTGTTACGAGCGGATGGATATTGCCATCGCGCGCATGCCCGAATATGGCACCTTGGTAACCATGCTTTCGGAACAGGTTCTGCACCCCTTCAACCAGTCGGTCCAGTTCGGCAACAGGGGCTGCCACATCCTCAAGTATCACTGTGGAGCCGGGTATTCTTGCTCCTGCCACGCATGGAAACACTCCGTCGCGTATATTCCACAGGTGCTGTCGGGCGGCTACTGTAGTAGTGAAGTTGTCCATGTGCATCAGGCCCTTCACTTTCAGTATTTCGGGACGAAGCGTGGCAATCTTTTCTGCCAATTCATCAGGAGAGTCGGCGCCATAGTCAATAAGCATGGCTGTGGTGCCTGCCGGCATGTCGGAGGCAAGGCCCTGGGTGCTGCGCAGGGATGCATAATCCATCATTTCCACGGCAAGAGCTCCGCTATCGCCGAGCCACGCCGCCGATGCGGCTGCGGTGGTTACATCGGGGAAATACAGAAGCGATGAGGTATAGGTGGTGAATAATGGGAGAGTGTTGAGCTCCGCTGAAGCAATGTAGGCCAAAGTGCCCTCACTGCCGATAAGCAGATGCGAGAATATGTCCATGGGGTCAGAAAAATCCACAAAAGAGTTCATGGCATATCCCGTCACATTTTTGATTTTGTATTTGGTTATGATTTTGTTTCGGATGGCATCGTTGTCCATTATCTCCTGCCGTATGCTCATTAATCCTTGGCAGAGTTCGTGCTCATCGTTGGCAAATCGTTTCCGGTCGGCAAAGGACGCACTGTTGTAGCGGTGGCCGTTGGACAATATGAACTCTATGGAACTCAGAGTGTGGTAGGAATTGTGTGCAACCCCGGCTTCCATGCCGCTGCTGTTGTTATTGAGAATACCACCCATCATGGCTGCCGCCGATGATGCTGGATCGGGTCCTATATGAGTGTGGTGTGGGGCAAGGATGCGGTTGACCTGATTGGCTGTAAGACCCGGTTCAAACCATATCTTTTTGCCATTTTGTCGCACTTCGCTTTTTGTAAAGTTAGTGCGCAGCTCGCATATAATTCCTGTGCCAAGAGTCTGTCCGCATAGCGAAGTGCCACCGGCGCGGAATGTGATGCTTGTGCCGGTTTCATGGGCAAGCTGCATGATTTGCTGTACCTGCTCGGTGGTTGATGGACGCAGCACGCACATTGGCTTGATGTTGAAGTATGAGGCGTCGCGTGCATATATTTCCCGCCAAAGGTCGGTGTCAAGAATCTGGTCGTCGCGGAGAAACCACTGAAGTTGCTCCATCAAATAATTACTGCTCATAATAATGGGGTGTGACTTATGTTATTTCAACACGTTCACACCCCGATTGGTTTTGGGTATTTTAAACTCAGCTGTGATAACGGATTTCGGAAGACTGCATCTTGGCATACGCACGTAAATATTTGCGAAGTGACGACACCATTTCCTGTGTTTCCTGCAGCATATTGACATATACATACAGAACCGTCATGCTGGAGGGGTCATCTTCATGCAAATGGGTGTGAAGACGATGATTGGCGTTTGAAATCAATATCTTTATCTCATCGCAATGCTGGCGAATGGTGGGGATAGTGTCAGTAGCTCCCGAGGACATCATGTCAAGTGTGTCCTGCATGATGATGCTTATGCGAGTGCGCAGATTTTCGTATTCATCAACAAATTGCTCGGGTAGCGGAAGAAAATTGTTCTCAACATGCTCTTTGCATATTTCGGTTATGCGCCTGAGATTGTACAGTATGCTCATGCAGCAGTTGTTGGCCAAGTGAAACCATGCGCTTTTTTCAATGGCTATTTCACGCGGCACATGCCGCAAACATAAAGTCTCTTTTCTACGCGCGTTTTTAAGCACATTTTTCTGTCGCGCAAGGCTGCTGTCGGTCTTTGAGAGCGTGCGTGCGTTTTCTTTGAGGAAAGCTTCGGTGGCGCTGCGGTAACTCTCCATGGCGAATGTGATGAATTTTTGCTGTTGCTCTGTGATGTAAAGTCTGAGCATGGGCCATGTGCGTGATTGGTCGGGCGTGTTGATGATGGTCTGGAACATGGCATCGCCGCTATCCTCTATGCTTCGGGCATGAAACCGCCTGTTGCTGCGCACAATCAGTATTACTGTGATGATGGCAAGTGCTATCATTACCCATTGTCCTCCGAAGTGCATTAAAGCCACTATGATTCCGGCTCCTATAAAAGCCACGCCTGCTGTCACAAACCATCCGCCAATAACGGAGATTACCCCGGTGATTCTGAAAACAGCACTTTCACGCCCCCATGCCTTGTCAGCAAGTGATGTGCCCATCGCCACCATGAAGGTGACAAAAGTAGTGGACAAGGGAAGTTTGAGTGATGTGCCGAGAGCTATCAGAGTACCTGCAAGTACCAGATTCACAGAGCCGCGAACGAGGTCAAACGCCGCCCCCTGATCCATAATGGTTTCATCGGTATTGAAGCGTTTGTTGAACCACATGCGCACTTTGTAGGGCGTGATTTTGCGTACCCAAGCTATGGTTGAGAGTGTCCAGCGCACCAATCGGCGGGCAATGCGCGAAGAGCCGAACATTTCGTCTCCTCCTTGCTGGCTGCCGAGGCCAATCTCGGTTTTTGCCACATTTCGCGCTTTTTTGGATGTGGCAAGCGCGGCCACCATTATGACTCCGGACCCTATCAGAAAATATAGCGGGGTATTGGCGGGACCGTTAAGAGAACCCATCATGAAATCATGTGGATGGCCTGATCCGCCGGCAGTATAATCCTGAAATGATGCAAGCCCACTCAGGGGTACACCGATAAAGTTCACGAGGTCATTGCCTGCGAAAGCCATGGCGAGAGCAAATGTACCCATGAGCACCACCACTTTCATCACATTAACCTTGAGCGCGTGCAATGCCTGCATCAGAAGCGTACACACTGCCAGACACCCGAGAACTATTTTGCCTGTATTGGCATTGATGTAAGATTTTACCTCAGGTGTCATGAAAGTGAGATCCTTGGCTCCCTTGATAAGCAGGAAATACACTATGGCAGTGGCGCAGATACCGCCGAATAAACCAATCTTCCATTTGAGGCGGCTGCGATAGTTGAATGTGAAAATCATGCGTGCAATGCATTGCACAAGGGTACCAAACACAAATGCTATGGCCACGGACAGGAATATGCCGAGTATCACCGACAGTGCTTTCTCGGTGTTGAGCAGGTCGTTGAACCCTAAATCGGAACCTCCAGCCATTTTGATGAGTGCAACAACGAATGTGGCTCCAAGCAACTCAAATACCATTGACACAGTGGTGGATGTAGGCATTCCAAGAGAGTTGAACATATCCAGAAGTATGATGTCGGTTACCATCACAGCCATGAATATGCATATAAGGTCGTAGAAAGAGAAGTGCTCGGGACGGAATATACCGTGTCGGGCTATATCCATCATACCGTTGCTCATGGCAGCTCCTATAAACACGCCTATCGAAGCAACTATGATTATGCGTTTGAACGAGGCGGCCTTTGATCCGATAGCGGAATTCAGGAAATTTACGGCATCGTTGCTGACTCCTACGCTAAGATCAAAAATGGCAAGTAAAAAAAGGAAAATTACAACACTAAGAAATAATATATCCATAATTGGTGATTATTTTGTTTTCTTACTGCAAAGTAAACGCCAATATATGTCATAAATGTTTCATAAATATGTAGAGTTTGTGTAATTGTGCCGGTTTAGTCAACCGTCTTGTCGCTTACGGGAAGTACAATGGAATGAAGCAATCCGGACGGGGAGTTGGTAGAGGCTGTGATGGAGCCATTATGAAAAATTATAGCATTTTTCACTATGGCAAGGCCGAGTCCAGTGCCTCCGGCTGCGCGTGAGCGACCTTTATCAACGCGATAAAACCGCTCAAAGATATGCGGCAGATGCTCTTGGCTGACACCGCATCCATTGTCGGCAACGGTAATATACACCCGGGTTTCCATTATTTTGGCAGAAATATCCAGATTTGTTGCTCCGCTGTACATTATGGCATTGCTGATGAGGTTGTGAAAGGCCGACAGCATCAGAGAAGCATTGCCGTTGATGGGGATTCGTTGCGGAAGCGATGAGGTTATCTCGAGTCCTTTTGTCCTTGCGGCAGGTTGCTGCTCTGCAATTGCTTCGGTTATTATTTTAGATAAATCAAACGGAGCCTTGGCAATTGCTGTGCCTCCATCGTCCATTCTTGTAATCAGAGCCACATCAGCAAGCAATGTGTTGAGCCTATGAGCGTTGGTAAGTGAACGCGTTAAAAATTCATTGCGTTTGTCTGTGGCAAGGTTGGGATGCGAAAGAAGTGTTTCCAAGCATATCTGGATTGAGGCTACGGGCGTTTTAAGCTCATGATTGATATTGTTGGTGAGCTGCTTTTTGATTCGTTCCTTCTCAAGCTGTTGGTGCATGGCTCGCGAGTGCTCTCGGTCGCGGTCGGCAATGGCTTGCTGCAACTGAGAATAAAGCCGCACGATATTTCCGGAAATTGTGCCGAGTTCATCGTTTGGAAATGGCTGAGTGTCGGATATGCGCTCTCCTTTTTCTGCTTTTTCGGCAAACAGGCTCAGACGCCGGATGTTTTGCCCCAGCCGGTGCGTTGCATAAAAGCCAAGAATGCACATAACGATTGTTACAAGCGCCATGAACCAAAGGAATCCGTAATCGGCTTTGAGAAGTGATGTGAGGGAAACGGAGTAGGGCACAGCTGTGCGCACTATTATTCCGTTGGAGCCTTTTGTCGCGGCATAAAAATAAGTTTGGCCAGTGCTTTGGCTGTGGCGGCGAACGGTATAGCCTGATCCTTTGAGCATTGCAGTGGCTATTTCACTGCGTTGAAGATGGGAGAAATCTTCCGGCAGTGAGTCAAGGGAGTTGTCGCACAAAACGCGTCCGGTGGAATCTATCACGCTTACTCTGAGCGATTGCAGATTCGTAGGCTCAAGTATAAGAACACTATCAATGCTTGCAGGGGATTTCAGGCTATTGAGTATGTTGGTGTTGACAATCTGTAACCGAGCATTGAGTTCCTCGGCCTTGAATTGCTTTTCGCGATGGTACTGAAACGCCACGAAGCAACCTACCATAAGCAGGGAATAGCACAACAGCCATAAGAATAACCGTTTGGCGTAGTCAAGTTTACTCCATGAAGCCATAACCATAGCCTGACCGTGTGATGATATGTTTGCCATAGGGCGCTATCTTTTGCCGGATACGTGTGATATTGACATCCACTACCCGGTGGAGTACTATTACCTCTTCTGGCCATATCTCTTGGAGAAGCTCATCGCGTGAAAATACCTGCCCCGGGTGGGTCATCAGTTTCAATAGAATTTCAAACTCCTTTCTGGGCAGCTTTACCTCCTTGCCGTCAACATAGCATAATTTTCGTGCCGGAACTACGGTGAGCCCTTTGAATGATACCGTGTCATCTTTGGATGGTGTTGAGGGTATGGAGGCTGCACGCCTTAACACCGAATGCACACGGGCAAGCAGATTGCGCAGGGAATAGGGCTTGGTGATATAGTCGTCGGCACCGAGATAAAGGCCGTTGACCATGTCGTTTTCATCGGTCATCGCCGTGCAGAATATGATGGGGATAGATGCCGTGGCCGGATTGGATTTGAGAATGTTGGCGAGCTGGATGCCTGAGATTTCACCCATCATAACATCAAGCAGAAAAAGATTGTAGGAAGCGAGGTCCATGCACAATGCTTCTTCAGCACTGTGAGCGGTGTCAACACAATAACCCTCTGCTTCAAGGTTGAATTTCAAGGCTTCACAAAGTGTTTCCTCGTCATCCACAACAAGAATCCGTTTGCTCATACCGATAATATTTTGTGGCAAAGATACCTATAAGACAGTAACGCTGCAATCCCCGTAAGTAATCTTTAATATAAACTTAACAATGACAAGCAACAAAAAAATCCTGCCAGGAGCGACAGGATTTATAATGTGGTTAATCTTCGGGGTTGAACTGGTCTTTTCCCACTCCGCACACCGGACATACCCAATCGTCGGGAAGGTCGGCAAAAGCAGTTCCTGGTTCTATACCATTTTCGGGATCACCAAGGGCAGGATCATATACCCACCCGCAAACTTCGCATACATATTTCTCCATAATGTGTGAGGTTAGATGTTGTGGTTAGTATTAAGTTAATTACAATTTTACAACACTAATTCAATCTTGTTGGTTCACAAAATATCATTAGATGAAATATTTGTAATTTTGTAAGCAGAAACAAAATTCGGAAAATGACTCATAATCCCATTATATTTCTTGATGTGGACGGTACATTGATTAGTTTCAATACGCATAAAGTACCGGACTCGGCTATTCTCTCATTAAAAGAGGCGCATAAAAGCGGGGCGATAATTGTGATAGCTACAGGGCGCCCCATTACCGACCTTAAGGAAATCTCGGAGGTTCCATATGACGCTGTAATAGCATTGAATGGGTCTGATATTTCTCTCCGAAACGGGAAACGAATATCTACACATCCCATTCCGTTTGAAGAATTTGATGAGTCCATGAACCTTGCTGAGAAATATGGCTTTATTATCGGTATTGAGAATGGCAAGGGCGTTATTGTCAACCGTCATGGGGATATTCTTGTGAAATGGGCTGAACTTGTTGCCCATCCCGTGCCACAGGTGGCGGATTTGTATAAGGAGTATTCAGAAAGCACCTGTTGCCAACTCTGTTTTTTCTGTGACGAATCAACTCAGAATAAAGTGATGAGGAATTTGCCTATGTTGAATGCGTCTCGCTGGAACCCGATGTTCGCGGATATAAACATCAGGGGTATTGACAAAGCCACCGGAATGGATGAGGTTTGTAGCTATTATGGTTACAATCAATCCGATACTATAGCGTTTGGTGATGGCGGAAACGACATACCTATGATTAAACGTGCTGCAATCGGCATCGCTATGGGAAATGCGGGTGACGAAGTTAAGTCTAATGCAGATTTTATAACGGACTCGGTAGATGACAATGGAATATACAATGCTTTGGTTCGCATGAAAATAATAGATCCATTATCGGATTATCTGTATAGTAGTCAATGAATTGCTCCATAGACTATCTATGTCATGAGCATAGAGAAGCTGTTTGCAGTCGGCTGTTGGCTTGTGAAATTCACCTAATGTAAGAGCAATTTAAATGAGATGAATGCGGAACAGGTGTCTATTTTGCAAGCCATTCGGCCACTTGGGTCTTGATTGTTGTTGGTTCCCGTTGCGCTATATGACCATATACTGCATATCCGGGCTTGGAATTGGCACCTTTGCACGCTTTCACTATTTTCTTGTCTGTGCCACCAAAACCACTACCTTCGTGTGTAATGAAAGGAATTACGGTTTTCCCATTCCAATCATGCTTTTCTATGAATGTGTAAACTGCCATTGGAGGTTCTCCCCACCAGTTAGGATAGCCGATGAAGATTATGTCGTAGTCATCTATATTTATGTCACCCTTGATTTCAGGACGGGCATTTGCCTGTAGCTCCTTCTTGGCTTCTTCAATGCATAGGTCATATTCCGCAGGATACGGCTTTACTGTCTCGATATGAAAAATATCGGCGCCCGTTTGGGCAACAATCTCTTTGGCGACCTTTTCTGTATTGCCCTCATTAATATAACCTACAGAATAGTTTTCATCGGCCCTTGAAAAATAGGCCACCAGTACTTTCTTTTTATTCATACTTTCTTTTTCAGTTTTTGGTTTGGTTGTCTGGGCGCAGGAGGTGCCGGTACAAGCCAGCAGAGCAGCGCATAGAATTGAAATCAATTTACTCATATATGTAACGGTTTTATTTATCCTCAGGTTTGAGGGGCCCGTAGAAGTAGGATGCCGTTGCGCCACCGTCAATAAGGAAATCGGCGCCCGTGATGAAAGCTCCCTTAGGACGCATAAGGAGTTCGGCCACGTTGGCCACTTCGTCAGCTGTGCCGGGGCGACCTGCCGGGCATTTTGCAAACATATTTTTGTAGAAATCACCTCGCGGACCGTTGAACTCGTCAATGGCGAGAGGTGTTACGATGATGCCGGGAGAAATGGAGTTGATGCGCGCGCCGCGCTTTCCCCATTTTATGGATTCTGCCATAACGCGCTTCACATTGCAGCGCTTTGCCATCTGATAGGCATGGAGCGTGTCCTTGATATTCTCAGGTTGCAGCATTTCAAGTGAAAGTATGTTATCGGCCGGTGTCATTGCCAAAAGTCTGTCCTGTTCGGGAGTAAGAGCCGGCATACGGTGTCCCGATTGGCTGGATATTGTCACGCCAACACCGCCCTCTGCAATAACCTTACCTACTTCTTCCAGAAGTACAGCCGTTCCGTAAAGGTCAACTTTCAGGATGGTTTCTATGGATGCCTGACTTGGCGATACGCCCGCAGCATTTACAAGCATTTTTATTTCGCCAATTTTTTTTGCCTCCGCAATCATTTCTTTGATAGAATCTCGTGAGGACAAATCCATCGCTACAGGCACAGCATCAAATCTGCCTTGTTCATTATGTCGGCAATAGTCTCGGCGTTTTCAAGCTGTTTATCGCCAATGATTATCTTCATGCCGTAACCCATGCGTCGGGCAATAGCCATTCCTATCTGACCCGCGCCGGTCAGGAGCATTACATCTTTTTTCTGTGCCATACCTTATTCAATTGCATTCTACTGCAAAATTAGTTAGCAAGCACTTGTCAGGCGTTAATCATATTACTGATTGACATACCGAAATTACTCAATTTATTATCGGTATTCTATCTTGTGCCGAATAGGGAATATTCAGAAGGCACTTGTTGTCAGCTCTGTTTTATAGATATTATATTTATATCCATGAATTCTGACGTTTTTTGACGGCAAGGGATTCGCTCAAAAGTCGTATGAACTCTTTCATTGATTGTTTGTGATATGTGTCTTTGAGGATATGTACACATCCGGTCATTTCACTGTCAGGTACATCAAGAGGAACCGCTTTGACATCATTTTCATTGTATATAGAGTCCTCAGCGAGTACAGTCACAAGATTAGTTTGACGGACAAGTTTCAGCAGTAGATTCACTTCATTTAGCTCAATGCGTATCTTAAATCTATTATAATCCGGGATAATATTGTCAAATGCGTTTCGTGCCTGCAAGCCTTTTGACGGTAGCGCCAGAACGTATTTTTCAAGTTCAGCAAGCGTGACTTTATCCTTGGAGGCAAGAGGATGAGCAGAGTTGACCACTGCTGACAGACTGTTCTGGAATAGAATATGCGATTCGACATCAGGTATCGGTTGGCATGGCTTGAATGCAAGCACAAAATCCAAATCCCATTTGGCAAGTAGTTCCATAAGCTCGCTCATCGTTTTATATACGATGTTCAATTTTATCTGTGGATACATTTTCATGAAAGAGATTACAGTCTCTGTCAATATTGGGCTGAAAGAATGTGTTACGCCGATGCTCAGTGTGCCGGTCAGCAATTTTTTCAGGTCATGTATGCGGTCTGTACAGTTTTGGGAATCGTGAATGGTTCGTAAGGCATATGGCAGCATCAGTTCTCCGGCTTCTGTAAGACGAATAGAGTGGCTGTTGCGCAGAAAAAGCTGCACATTCAGTTCGTCTTCCAATTGCTTTATCTGCTGCGAGAGTGAGCTTTGTGCTATATTCAAAGCCTTTGCGGCATCTGAAAAATTTAGAGTCTCTGCCGCTTTTGCAAAATATCTTAATTGTCGTAATTCCATATCAATACAAAATTATAAATAGTGTGACTATCTCGTAGCCGTAAATGAGAGTTTTTTGAAAAGAAATACGGGAATTGTGGCCCCGATGACCATGCCCAGTATGATGAAGGCACATGTTAGTCCGTTATATGCCAGCAGATAGAAATAATGTTGGAAAGCTTGCTCCTGCGTGTGGTATAGACAGGATAGCAGAGCTTCAATAGTGCGGTAGGCATACATCCCTGGAATCATGGGAAGTAATGCCGGGAAAAAGCATACTTCAGCGGGACACCTGATGCGTCCGGAAAACAGCACCGCCAGTACTCCTATGGCAAATGAAGCAAGCGTACTTGCAGGAATGATATGCATGGCTGCGAAATCGGGTAATGTCAGTACATAACGGATGGCGTGGCCGGCAGCAGCTATAAGCGCAAGCATGAGATATGCCCGATGCGGCGTGTTGCTTATGCTCGAAAAACCGATTGCAGCTATCGCCGCGAAAAATCCGTCCTCTAAAATATTTATCAGAATATCGCTCCACATAGTCTAAAACCATCTCAATCCCAGAATGAGCATCCCTGTGCACAAGCCAGCCGACAAACAGGCAGTAAGCACCAGAGCATCCATGAAACGGCTGAATGCACACAGATAATGTCGGTAGATCAAGTCACTGACTGCATTTATATACAGCACACCGGGAATGAGATAGAGCACGCTTGTGCCGAGTGCTATTTCGGGAGTACTACCTACGTTGAATATATGACCTCCGGCGCTTAATGCTGCCGAAAAGAATGAGGCGCAGAGAAAAGTGAGCCGCATGTTGCATTTTTCTTCAAGCATTATCTGTTTCAGCCTGTAACCGGCAAGAGTTGAAACAAACACAATAAGCATTGCCACAAGGTCGCCGCCAAACAGACGGCAGAAGGAGGCATTGGCAAGACTTGTAAGAAACAACACCTCCCACTTTCTGGTAGGCTGCGTATTCCGGATTCTGTCAAACCGTTCAAGAACAGTGGCAAAATCAAGATGATTGTCAGCCACTTCCCAGCTTAGGCGGCTGAGTTTGGCGTTGATGTTGAAGTTGATACCGCATGCGGAAGTCTTGCGGATGGCGGTCTCCCGGTAGCACGAATCCTTTCTCCATACTGATACATTCACGTTGGTAGGCATTATAAAGATGTCCAATTCCATTCCGAAAGCTGCAGTCATCCTCCGGGTGTTTTTGTCGATGCGTATGCAAGTAGCCCCGCATCCCGACAATAACGCGGCATAATCGGCGATGAAAGCAGCTATTTTACGAACATTATCACAGCCGGGGGCATCTCCGGTCTTACAGGTCCTCAAAGTCATCATCTTCGTCAATATCTCCAGGCACAAAGAATATATCCTTGTCTTTACCGACCTCAAATAAATGCCTCGGCTTATTGCTGTTGTTGGGGTGACACTCGGTAAAATATCGTTCGATAGCCCTAAACAGGAATGCGAGCAGCAGCAGTCCTGCTATCGTACACCATACAATCATTGGTTGACTCATAATATTTTGCATTTTTATTTCTGATGCAAAAGTATCGTCAACAAGAAGTTTGCAAAAACAATTTTTAATGGATTTCCCTATGGCTGCGATAGGCGAATCAGATAGTCAGCGGCCAATTCCCACCGCTAAAAACTATGTGCCTAAAAATAATTTTTTTACTCGGATAGTTTTTAACACTTCAACCAACTTTGGCTCCCGATTCTAATTTTTTTAAGTTGGCGAGGAGTTGTGTTCAGATTTGTGTTCAAAGTGAAAGAAAAAGCAGCTACGATTGTGTTCGTAACTGCTTGATTTTTAACTGGTGGTCCCACTTGGAGTTGTAATAATGAATCTCGCTGAATCTGCTTGAATGTCAGCTCCCATTGACATCGTTGTCGTATCCATTGATAACCAGCGTGTTGTAAATATGTGATGAGGCTCATTGTTGCACCTCGCATGTCAATGCGGTGCAAGCAGGAGCAAAGGATGTGGACAAAACGTGGACAGAAATTTTGGCGCGTGGACAAATTTTCGTAATTTTGTACCTATAATCAAAACCTCTCTCAATATGGCTACTATAACAAGGTCTCTTTCCTCTAAGGTAAACGGCAATGGCGAGTCCGAAATCATGCTCCGGCTATCGGTGTCGCGCGATTTGCGCCTCAGGCTCAAAAGCGGTATATTCGTTGACCCGTCCCGATTTCGTGACGGGAAATTCATAATGCCGCGAGCCGACCGCAAGACGCTTGCAAATTTACAAACAATCAGCGATAATCTTGTCTCACTTGAGAGCAGATTGGTATCTCTATGCGTAAATACTCCTCAGAATCTTCTTTCAAAGGAATTCTTCGAGGACGCGATAATGCGCCACAATCATCCGGAACTGTTTGAGACGACACCGGTAAGCAGGAGTTTCTTCGACACCTTCAACGAATATCTTACGACAACACAAGACGGCACGAAGCTGTCGAGCCATTACCGCGTATTGGCGAGATTGCTGGAGAGATATGAGAAATAGAAACGGAAATCAACGCGACAGAATTTCTCTCTCAAACTTGAAGAGTTTACGGGTGAAGTGGTGGATGCTTTCAAACAGTTCGTAATTGACGAACCGAAGATATACGAAAGATTCCCTTCCATATATAAGGATGTGTCTGAGGTTGTAAAGACCAAACGCAAGCCCCGCAAACCTGAGCAGCGGGGTCATAACGCAGTCATCGCAATCATGAAAAGACTGAGGGCGTTCTTCAACTGGTGTGTCAAACGTGGCTACATCACCCGCACTCCTTTCGCATCATGCACAAGCATAGGGGCGGAAAAATATGGCACTCCATATTATATCAGCATCGAGGAGCGAGATAAAATTGCCGATTTTGATTTTTCTGATAAAGCGGCATTGGCGGTTCAACGTGATATTTTTATATTTCAATGTCTTATCGGCTGTCGCGTATCTGACCTGATAGAAATAACGCCGGAGAGCATCATAGACGGAGCCGTGGAATATATGCCCAACAAGACAAAGGGAGAACGGCCTGAGGTTATTCGCGTTCCATTGAATAAGCGGGCATTGGCACTGGTCGAGAAATATAAAGGTATCGACAAGAAAGGTCGGTTGTTCCCGTTTATCAGTACGCAGAAGTACAACGACGCAATCAAAAGCATTTTTACGGCCTGTGGAATAACGCGAATCGTTACCGTTCTCAACCCAAAAACCGGAGAAGAGGAACGTCGCCCAATAAATGAGATAGCCAGCAGCCACATGGCTCGCCGCACCTTTGTCGGCAATCTTTATAAGAAGGTAAAAGACCCCAGTCTTGTCGGTGCTTTGTCCGGACATAAGGAGGGTAGCAAAGCATTCGCCCGCTACCGTGAGATTGACGAGGACATCAAAAAGGAACTTGTCGGGCTGCTGGATTGACAATAGCGGGTAATAGGATTAATTATGCTCTCAGTATCAGAATATTTTTGTAATTTTGTAATAGGATAGTTTCAAGAATGTAAAGCATGAGCAAGCTGATAAAAACCGATGCCGAATACTCCCGGTGGATACAGGAGTTGAAAGAACGATACCGCCGCAGTCAGATTAAGGCCGCTGCCCAAGTGAACTGCGAGATGCTGCGCTTCTACTGGTCGCTCGGTCGTGACATCGTGGCTCGTGATGCCGAGAATGTTTATGGCAGCAGTTTCTATCGGAATCTCAGTCAGGATTTGAAAGAGGCTATTCCAGAATCAGAGGGCTTTTCTCGGCAGAATTTGCAATATATGAAGAAGATGTATCTTCTTTATAGTGAGCTGCCTACAAATTGCCAACAACCTGTTGGCAATTCTAAAGCCGAAATGTGCCAACAGCTTGTTGGCATATCTCAATGTATCAAGGACGATATTATCTTTTCTGTTCCGTGGGGACATCATTGTACTCTGATAGATAAATATTTCGAAAAAGGAGAACGGGATACCGCGCTATTCTATGCCCACAAGGTTGTAGAAGAAGGTTGGTCGAGAAACGTGTTGAAGTCATTTATAGATACCAATCTGCATCTTCGCCAGGGCAAGGCATTGACAAGTTTTTCTCGTCTACTGCCGGCTCCCGACAGCGACCTTGCCCAGGAACTGACCAAAGATCCGTATATCTTCGACTTTACCGAAATGACGGAGCCATATAAGGAACGGGAATTGAAAAAGGCTCTGATGTCAAACATATCTCGTTTTCTGCTTGAACTTGGATCGGGTTTTGCATACGTCGGGGAAGAATACCGTCTTAAAGTCGGGCATACGGAGCAATTCATTGATTTGCTGTTTTATAATATAAAATTGCACGCTTATTGTGTTATAGAAGTCAAGACGGGTACATTCGGAGCCGGGGACATTGGACAACTCGGCACATATATGACGGCTGTCAATCATATTCTGAAAACCGAGCAGGATAATCCGACCATAGGACTTCTGATATGCAAGGATAAAGATAATGTGCTTGCTCAATATGCGCTTGAATCGTCATCGCAGCCTATCGGCGTGGCAGAGTTTCAACTTACAAAATTCATCCCCGATGAATTTAAGAGTTCCCTGCCATCAATAGAGGACATTGAATTAGAGCTGAAATAACATTGCATTTTCTACATTATCCGCATTTTTATGGTGGCTGCCGTGGAGATGCGGATTTTTCTTGCCCGATTATCACAGAGTTACAAAATTTTTCTGTAATTTTGGAATACCTTTGTTAGTGCCTTATACAAAGGACTTTGGGAGAATTACTCAATTTTGAGGTAATGACTTAGCAACCGTATCTATTTCTACGTTTTGCTTCATTTTGCCATCATTGTTGCTCGTCTTGATGCAAAAGTAGCAAAAAAATCGAAAAGTCTCAAACTGACCGTTGATTTATACTATTGAAATATGAGATGTGTTCATTTCACCATATGTCTTCCCCAATCCTTTTCAATCATTATGCCATCTCTTGTGTAATACTTCCAAATGCCAATATTATCGCTGTAATCAGATTCTCTGTCCCAATCTTGAAGCATCCAACCCTCAGCTGCGATTTTTCCATCTTCATAATATTGCCGACAATAAATCAACGAGTCTGGTGCAATGGGGTAAATCGTATTGATGCTGTCAATATTTGCACACAGGCTATCACATTCCCATTTGGGCTTGTAGGCGGTAAAGACTTCGTGAAATAAATCTTCTCTCTTTTCCGCTATTTTATCTGCATCATAATTCCATAACCAATAATTTCGCCGAGAATAATAAATGTAATCCTCATCAGGACCAAATGTAATATAAAGCCAATAATGACAGTCTTTTTTGAACCCATATTTTTCAGGTTCGTAATAAAAGATATACCCCCGATATTCGTACGTTTCGTTATTACCTATAAAAGGAGTACCTAACTCATCAAGTCCATTTGGCAGTCGTCCATTCTTGTTTTTGAAGTTGTCAATCATTTTGACTACTTCATTTCCAACACGTTCTACATCATCCGTATCAATCGTGATACATCTTTTCAATACGGCTGTCATCATGATTAAAGTTATAAGGATTAAAAGCCCGATAAAAACAGGCTTCTTCCCCAATCGGCTATTGGTAAGTTTCATATTCTGCCGTTTTTAGTATTACCCAACTGTCCCTTTTATTCGTTGGAGAAATATGTTTCTATGTATTCGCGCTTCTCAATTAAAATCACAGTATTCGATACCCTTTTGCTCAGCATATTTTTTGATTTCGTCAATGTGATTATAATATGTATAATCATCTATCGGGTAGATAACCGTTCCTTTGCTGCATCCGCCCTCTCCATCGGGATATTCACCATAGATAATGATTGCGCCAAGAGAATCTAACGGAGTGATGGACTCAGGAAAGACCAATTCATATCGATGCAGTTCCAATTCCCGCAAGCCATATTTTCGATATAAAACAGCCGTTTCAAAGCCCATAAATCCACCTGATTTTCTCATTACAAATTCATCTGTTTCACAAAAGATAGGTTGCCAAGTAACAATAGAAAAAACAGCCCGATTAAGGAAAAAGGAATCCATAGAAAGCCATATAATTTAGCGATGACATTAGTCCAATATCTTTTCAACATAAAGAACATGAACATGATTCCGAATATTGCCGTTGTCCAAAATACGACATATCCGAGCTGCCATCGCAGATGAATTTGTTTATATGCGATAATAAGACAAAGGATAAGTCCAATTAAATGGAGAGCAATAATCTGATACTTATAAGTATTTATCTTCTTGATTATCATAAAACGAAGTCCTTTATTCAGTATTATTTATGAAAACATGTTCATCTCCAAATTCATTATCTACATAAATGAAGATATTATTTGGTATCTCTTTTCTAAAGTCTATTAGGTTGAGTTTGCCAAAGATAAAATTACCTTCGGAATCTACGTCCATCACATCTTTTATGCATAATAGATTATTTTTTACTTCTGCAAAAAATCCCTTGTAGAAATTTGAATAATAGCCCTGCCGAATCTTGTTTTTATACACAACAATTTTCCCATTTCCATGCGGACATTGTAATAGTCCAAATACATCGTTTTCTTCCAAGAGTGTTATTGTATCATTCTCGGAATTGAGAATAGTACCAATAAGCTTAAGTCCCGTATTACAGATACTATTACTGTCTTGTGCTATAATAATCGCTTCTTGTTTTATGTGCTTGATAATTTCCTCTTCATAAGACAAAACTGTTTTGTCATATTCATTAAAGGTCGTATAGATTGTATCCCCTCCATAATCCGAACTAATCTTAGATTTTTGTGGATTACCACAAGAACCTCCGATAAGACAACTGAATAGAAAGATTAGGCAATAACCTGTCAATCTTTTCATGTTTACTAATCTCTTACGATGGTCGCCATTAGCACCGTTCGAAATGCTATGTTGCACAATGCAGATTGTTTTAGTTCGTTGTCCTTTCATTCTACTTACTTTTTGATACAAAAGTACAAAAAGTCCGTGATGTAACATTCAATTATCACGGACTTTATTATGATTTACAGCTTAATACCTCTGTTTTGGCTTCTTACTTGTGGTCTCAGTTTCTCCATAAACTCCTCTTTCTTCCGTCTGAACCAACTGACATGTGAAACGCCATCTATGTGGAGGTTGTATTTCCCCTCTTTGTCCTCTTTAAGTGAACATATCGTTTTATCAGCCTTAAAATGCTGGTTGAACTCGCAAGAATAGAGTTCCCCTTTGATGGAAACATCCTTGAACGTACATAATTTTCTGATGACAGCATCGCCAAAGTTCAGCGTATCACGCAGAAACTTGATGGTCGGCATCAGTTTCTCCACATACGGGAAATAGTGCTTGACATAATCCACGAACTCGGACAGCTTGCGGTGTCGTTGTTCGTAAGCATTCGTTATCTCCTGTATGTGCTTCGCCTGTTGCTGTTCCTTTTGTCGTGCTTCTTCTTCAAGTTCAAGGATGCGGTCTTGCAAGTCCTCGTTTCTGCGTTCCAATGTTCTGACTTTGTTACTGCCGAAAAGAGAACCGACACTTTCAGCGATGTTGGTCACTGCGGTGGTGGCCGCGCCTTTCAGTTTCTCGGTCTGTACTTCTTTCTTGGCTCGTCTGAGTTCCTGCTCCGCTTCGGTTTTCTGTTCCTGCAAATCCACCACTTCCGATTTCAAGCTATCGGCAAGTTTCTGTATGTCCCGATAATACTGCTGCGTGGACTTGTGGCGAGCCTGCGAACCGTCTATGCCACGTTGCAGACCGTACTTTGCCATTGCTACGGCATAACTGTCCTGGTATGATTTCAACTTCAAGCGTGTCATTATGTCATCGGCACACAGACGGACGGCATTGTTTGGTTTCTTTCGATACCGCTTCTTTACCTGTTCCTCACGTTTCTTGCGCTTGCGTTCTCCCTTGACAATCGGGACGAGTGTGATGTGTATGTGCGGCGTTTCCTCGTCCCTGTGCAGGTGCGCTGCCACGATATTCTCCCTGCCGAACAGGTCGGCAAAGTATTTCATATTGTCGGCACACCATTCATCAAGTCTACCCTCCTTTTCGATACGCTTCATATCCTCGTGCGTTCCCGACACGTTGATACGGATTGCCCGAACTTGGTTGTTCCCGATTTTGCGTGTCAGTCCTGCTTCCTCCAATCTTTTCTGAATGGCTGCCGTGCGGTCTTTTATCCCATCGGGGTAAGTGACGAGTTTTCGGTTAAGGTGTGTGCGTGTGGGGTCTGCGTTCTTCGGTATGATGAAACGCTCGATGTGGGCGGTCGTTCCGCTGTCGGAACCGTGCGCCTTTTCCATGTGTAATACTACGAATCCCATATATAATTCCCTTCTTATTCTGCTTGTGAAACATTGTTTGATTATTGCTTATGTACGGCTGTTGCCGTTGGCTTTGGAGAGTCCAGAGAGGTGCAACCTCTTTGGCTTATTGGGGAATTTTCAGCGTTGCTTGCAATGCGGCTCGGAAAATTCCCTAATAAGCTACGGTATTTTCCATCGGTAAATATCCGTGCCGCTGCAAGCATCCCCTTACATCTTCAGCCCTTTCTTTTTCGGTGGCTGTATCATCCGCCTTGCGGATTGGACTTGCTTCTTCTCTTTTATCGGCTCATCCGATTGGGACATGGACTTACCACACAGGTAATCGTTCAGGTCTTTGTGTCCGTTGTAGTTGTCGGAGAAGTCCCGGATACGTCCGCTGAACTCTCTTGCCAATTCCAAGTAGGCATTTCTTCCTGCCTCGTCATTGTCAAGCAGGCAGTGGATGCGCTCGTACCTATGCAGCACGTCTATGGCTTTGGAAACATTGGCAACTGAATTAAGGATGATGTAATCCTGCCCGTCAAGGTTGGGCATGGTCGGGCAGTTCCTCATCCGTAACGTAAGAAATGACAGGTAGTCCATCATACCCTCGAACACAAGGCATTTCTCTCTCGGCTCTCCCTGCTGACGGATATGGCTGATGTCTTTCGGTGCGATGCAGCCTTTGAAGAAACGGTTGCGCACTTCATACCCTCCGGCAACATTGGGGAAGCCGATGGCGAAATAGGGTTTGCCGTTATGGATGAAGTGCAGCTCCTTACATTCCAGCCTTGCCAAATCGGTGTTTATTCCCCTTTCCTGCAAATAACGGAGCAATGCAGGATGGGTAAGTTCTCCCACCTCCAAATGCTGGAAACTCGGTTCGGATGAATGCTGGCGAAAAGAGAAAGATACGGGACGAATGTGCGGTACTCGCTCCGCTATCTTGTTGAGCAAGTAGGGTACATGGTCGGTTGCGTATAGTTCCTCTGCCAAAGCGATGATGTTACCGCCTTTGCCAAGCCCGTAATCGAACCATAGATTGCGGTCGGTGTTCACCTTGAACGAGGCTTCCGTTTCCTCCCGGAATGGTGATTTGTACCAAAGGCCGTTGCCTTGCTGTTTGACGGGCGTATAGCCCAAACTTTGCAGATAGTCTGCGATACGAATGTTCTTTACTTCTTGTATGTTCATATTTCTATGGTTTGATGATGATTGTAAAACCGATGAATTGATGAATGCGTATGCCAAACTATTGGATAGCAACCTTATACATTCTCATCATTGTTTCATCAAAGCACTTACCAAAAGAGAAAATCATCATTTGCCTTATCGGGTATGGCATACTTGACTTGTTTTCTCTTTTCATCAGTAAGTTGTTTTTGATGAGGGTTTGATGAGAGTACAAACCTTTATATTTCAGTATGGTTATATGCTTATTCATCATTTCATCAAGATAATCAGAGTGCTGTCAACTGTTCTCTTGTTACGGTATAGAACCGTCCGATTCTTCGTATGGGAGAATATCGGCACTCTCGGGTATAGTCCACTTGATAGGTGGTGTAAGTAAGTGTATTCGGTGCAGGGGTGAGTTTCCAACATTCCTGCAATACCTTACGGACTTGGTGCTTCTCCACCTTTACTTGCGAGTGTACCAGCAAAAGAAGAAGGTCGTTGTAACAGAACGAGAATGTGTCCGTTCCGACACTATCCATGATGTCAAGGATAAGTTCCTGCATTTCTATCTCCAGTCGGTTGCGGTTACTGCGAATAATCTTCTGCAAGGCTTCTGTATGCAGCAACGAGGGAGTAAACCACATGCGGCTTTCCTTTTCGGTGGATAGCTGTCTGTGTTGCAGGAAATGGAGAAAGGCGGGTATCTCCGCTTTCAGCTTTTGCAGGAAGTCGGTGTCATCGGACTGCAAGCGGTTTATCTTGCGCACCCAATAGCGTGTTTCTCCTGCATCTATGATTACGGGCAGGTACTCGTTGTTAGAACATAGCACGAACTTGGCAAAGAACGCTATCTCGTCACGGTCTTTGCCTTTGGCTTCCACCTTATAGGATAGTGTGGTACTGAGGTTCTTCAACCTCTCGCTGTCCTCCCTGCGGTTGAGCAGCACCTCATCCACCACGATAAGGAGCTTTCCTGCCCAATCGGAATTGAACTGACTGCGGAAATCCTCGTTGGTGTTGAAAGTGACATTGTTCTGAAAGACGGCTTTCAGAAAGTTCAGAAACGTACTCTTACCTGTGTTACGTTCCTCCGATACCAGCAGCAGGATGGGCAACTTTTGGATGGGTTGCAGGTAGAGCAGTTGCAGATAGTCCATCCCCAACTCGTATTGCTCCTCGAAAATGTGGCGAACCAATGATTGGATGCAGGGAAACTCGCCTTGCTGTGGACAATGCTCTATCGGCTCATAGAGGTTGAGGAACTTGTCCACCACGGGACGATAGTCCACATGGCTTGGGACTGTACAGAAACCGTCATACTTCGGCACGGTGGCAAGATAGTCCTTGCCATAGTCTTGGCGCAGGGTCTCGTTGTTCCACATGATGCGTTTCTTTACATACCCTCCGTTCAGTCTTGGCTGCTCCACAATCTTGTAGAGCGTTGTTCCTACTCGGATGAACTCTTCTTTTGCCACGCTGCCATCTGATGGCGGTTTGTGGCTCTCTTGTTGTTTGTTAGCTGACATAATCAAATAGTTTTAAGTTTGAAAAATACCAGCTACAAAAGTATAAGCATTTAATGGATAAGTTGTTACGCAAAATATAGCAGAATACAGAAAAAAGTACTCTGGGGATAGATATTTGAGGAATTCTATAAACTTAAGCCTATTATGAACGGCAAGAATTCTCTCATCTGGGGTATTTCGAGTACCTTTGTGGTATAATTTGGTTGAATAGTTAGCATATGGTAGAATATACAAGTAGTAGATTGTGTTTCAAGGCTGATTTGATTGAGCCTTTGAAAGATAATGAAACATTTATTGTCCATACTCCAAATGGAACATTTAAGTTTACAAAATCTGATTTCTATCGTGTCTTTTCAAATGTCATTGAAACCAAGAGCTATCAAGAGGGCAGAATGTATAGTTGTAAATATCCACCTAAACGAGCTATGCAATTTCTAATATCAAGTCAATCCTCGACATTTAAGCGGCCCGAAAGACGTATGCCCACAAAAGATTTGGTAGGGGAAGAAATCCGAATGAAAATTAAGGAAATAGGTACATTGTGGCATAATTCTCCTAATAACCCTCAAATAGAAGTTGATGTACTTGAAAATTGGAATAATCTGATAGAAGAATGGATAGCAGACAAAGATATGCCATTGATTATTCGTAAAGAGACAAATAAACGAGGTCAATCATTTATGCATCCCTGTGGAAGAGAAATTATCGTTTCAGACAATACCGTAGCTATTTGGGTGTATAGCAATGTTTTAAAAGGAACAGTGTTTACCTTATCTCAAATCAAAGAGTTATTGAGCCAAAAAGAGTTGCCAATGGTGTTTATGGCTACAAAGGAGATTAAGGCCAATGCTAAGTACACAAAACCATTAGGAAGTTATGCTTTGTCTAATTGGAAATTGTGTCATATCCACCCTGTTGGATTTAATACTAATACAAATATTGAAGATTTGAAAATTTACGATATTGAGGACCATTTTCGGAAATATGTAAATCCGAACAATATGTTCGTACTTCCTAAAGAAATTGGTTATTTAGGGGAAATTGATGTATTTATAGAGGAGCAGAAACGATAAAAGATAAACAGCAGGAGCGCAATGAACTCCTGCTATTTATCTAATCTACGACATACCCATAGAGCAATCGGCTAGCGAAAAGAAGATGGTTTGTTTCTCTTTTCGCAAGTAGAACCTTCTCAGAATGGCGTTGCGCACCTGCTTCGCTCCGAATGTGCCAAAGTGGAAAGCGAGGGCGATTATCGTTTCAAGGTTGTAAAACTCCATGCAGCACTTGTCAGATAGGTGTATGGTACGCTTTATCTCGTGCTCTCTCAACACGCCACTCTTGCAAAGAGCCTTTATCCCAGCCCGAATGGTCGGGGCGGTAACATTGAACAAATCCAACAACTCGGATTCGTTCATCCATACATTGGTTATGTCATTCGGCAAAATAACATTGCCGAACTCATCTATTGTGATGGTACTTCTTTCCATAGTCCTATGCCATTGTTGTGTTTCCAAAAGACTGGTTCAGTTTGTCACCGAACATCGTAAGGTCGTGGTCTATTTTCTGCGTGGTTATCTTCGCATAGAGTTGGGTCGTAACGATGTTCGTATGCCCCAACACACGGCTGACACTTTCAATCGGCATACCTTTACTCAGTGCGAGGGTGGCGAACCCGTGCCTTGCACAATGGAATGAGATGTCCTTTGTGATTCCGCACTCTTTTATCATCTTTTTCAATGGCTTGCATATAGACCAATAGTTCAGATTCGGGAAAACAGATTTGTCCGTTTGGAACTCCTCGTAACGCTTGATAATCTGCAAAGGGATGTCAAGCAGCTTCACTTGGAACGGGACTTTGGTCTTGTGCCGCTTGGATAATATCCACTTCTCACCGTTCACTTCCACTATATCATCAGTGGTAAGTTCCTTGACATCCACGAATGACAATGCGGTAAAGCTGGCGAAAACAAAGATGTCACGGATGTAGGAAAGTCTGGCATCCGCAAATTCGTGTGTCATCAATGTTTTCAGTTCTTCTTCCGTCAGATACTCACGTTCCTTTATGTTCGGACTGATATGGAACTGCGCAAACGGATTTCTCGGTATCAGTCCGTTGAAGTGCGCACGCATGACCACACCTTTCAGCCACATGCAGTTAGTCCAGATGCTACCGTTCTGCAATCCTCTGTCAGTGGAAAGGAATACGGCAAACTCCTTGATGAAGTCGGGTGTCAGTTCAAGCATAGACAGGTCGCTTCGTTTGTAATTCGCCTTGATGAATGCCGCCACATGGTTTCTTGCACGAACCCTTGCCATGTAAGTTCCTTTTACACGGTCTGTTCCCACACGTTTTTGAAACGTGGCGTTGTCCTTATCAAACGCTCCGAGCAATGTCTCATACTCGCTGCCGATTCCTTGATAGGCATTGCGCACCATTTCTGCCGTAACATACGCCTCTCGGTCAGATATGCGTTGGTAGTGCTTGATGATTTGCGCCTTGATGTTGTCCAAAGCGTGGTTGATGTCCCTCGCTTCAATGCTCTTGCCTTTGGCTCGGTTGCCTTTCGCATCCCAAAGTGCTTTCGGGATGGTCTGCTTGCAACTGAACTGTGCCACAGAACCGTTGATTGTCACTCGTCCCATGATGGGGACAATACCGTTTTTCTCCTTGCTGCCGTTCGCATAGAACAGCACTTTGAATGTACTTCTTGCCATACTCGTTTTTGTTTGCAAAGTTAAATATCAACGAGTTAAACCTTGCTATGCAAAACAGTGACAAACGGTGAAATAGCGTCCTACATGTGTTAAATCTTACATCTTCTTGGGTAATGATTTGCAAACCGTTCTCCTGCAATATTCTGCTTTTCCTTGCATTTTCCGCTTTTTCGGTTTGTCCTCATTTGACACCGTAACGACTTTGATGTTAAGTCATTTAGCGTCATTTCTCCCATTTTTCGAGGTTATTCCAGCATTTTGTAGTAACTTTGCGTATGGCAACACTCTATAAGATATTGATTCTGTGTGTTGGCTTTGCTCTCTCCAGTAACCTCTGGGCGCAAAGTCTATCGTTCTTGTTCTGCCTGAAAGGAGGCAAGCGATGAAATATTTACTTTTGATAATAATAGCATTATTGACTTTGTGTATATCGTGCAAGGGCAAAAGCAATACATCGCCATCAAATGACAATAAGCATGATTCTATTACAGAGATATACGATAGCAAATCATTTGAATTCCTAAGGAAACTCGGCATTGAATATGAATCACTAATCGCGAAATGTGATTCTTTGCCGGCTCCATCTGACAGAGATTATCTTCTTACCACAAAAGAGCAAGGGGCGTTGCTCAAAGGTGTAATCACTTCAGACTTTAACCTGTCCGATACCGCATCGGTATATCTTGTATCAATCAGGCAAATAAATGATAATGTAGTATTATGCCAATATAAATATCTGTTCAGCGATGAAGATGTATTATATATTGCGACATACAATATTGACGGAGTTCTGATTGACGCAATGTATGCAGGGAGCTATTGGGATAAGTCGGATTTATTAGATAATCCGTCAGACTCAACAGAGTTAATATGCGCCGAGCATACTTTGATATATTTTATCGCAGACCATGAATTTACATACAACTATGAATACAAAGAAATAGAACATAACATCAATACCGACGAGGACACGACCACATACTCTGAAACGGTTTCAATGTGCTGTAACATAGAGCGGAACGGCAAAATAGTAATAACTTCGCCTGAGGCTGAAACGTATGAGGAAGGCGTATTCAGACTATGGAGCGGCTCAGACAGCAAAGAGGAATGGGACCAGGTTAGAAAGATACAGATACTTACCCGCTATCCTTATTCTGATGAAACCGTGCTTGAACAATGGGATAGTCTGGGAAATAGTGTTGATGCAGCTACGGCAGAATCATTCATTTTCAACTTTTTTAATTACGTATTCATGCCACAGTCGGAAAAGGTTTTGAGATATATTTACGAAAATCGTGACTATAAATCTCTGTCCCTGACGATGCCTCTTGGATTCCACTACACATATACCCCCCAATCCCGCAAAAACATTGATGCAGCTATCGCCAGACTCGACAATCCGGCAATGCGGGCATACTATAAGAGAATGACGGAATTATGGTTGTCAAAAGATTGATGTTATGAAAATTTTGATTAGTATTACGTTCCTAACGATTATAGCATCTTCTTTAATTACTGCATGCAACGGAGGAAATAAATCCGGCGACAACATCACACAGGTGCAAACGATAGAAGATTCTGTAACTGAAAATATCGCTGATGTTATCAGAGGCCGGATAATCGAAGATACCGTTATAGGGCACTGGACTATCAAAGCGACTAAAGATTCCAATGATATTGTAGTTGGGCGACATGACTGGGCAGTGAAAGATTCCTCCGTCTTTCTGACCATGTCCTATGACCGAAATATTGTGTACTCCGACAAGGAAATACGGACAAAAGATGTGGTCGGCAACGAGGGTGAATATATCATGCAATGGGACGGTGAAATTTTTTGGGTATCGGATTCAGCCATCTACTTATCGTTTGGCTGCTTCCTCCCTGACACGGACGACGGCTGGAATATGCTGTATCAGATTCTTCCCGACGGCACATCAAATATCATAGTCCTTGAGTATGAAATTGGAGTTGATGGGAATACATACATTGCCGACTTTATGGCTCTGTATCTGAACGAAAGAGCAGTCGGCGCATCATCGGGCGACTTAAAAAGACTATATGAGCAGTATTGCTCCAAAGAGCTTGCCGAAGAACTATCTGCAGCGACTTTCCCGATTGTTTCAGATGATGCCAACTTTCGGCACGCCTATAAGACAATCAGAATAGAACCTCAAGACGGCTTTACAGGACTTCCGTTGGAAAAGTATTCATTCGAGGTTAAATTCAAGCCTTACCACAACGATGATAACGTGACAGACATCCTGTACATGGAAGTTGACGGGACCACAAATAAGATTATAAAAATAGATAGCGGTGAAAGAAAAGTGATATGACAAACAAAGAATTATTTTTAACCGTAGTTGATCGGCTAAAGGCTGAGCTTTTTCTCAATGGATTTAAGTTTCGCAAACGTGACTACTCTTTTATTCAACAAGAGCAAGGCTTACGGCGGCATATCGAATTGGACCATTGGACCAAAGACGGAGTGCTTATCGTCTATCCTATCTATATGGTTCGTTTTGATATCCTGTTAAAATGGTTTGAGCCATATAACGTCAAATCACGGCAGGCCCGGCAGGACAATCCTTCTGTTGGATTTACCGGAAATATGCTTGGCAGACAGGATAAGTTTATGATTTCAGAAGCCAATCTGGAGCGCGATTACTCAAAACTCTGTGGCACGCTTGCCGACTGTTCCGGCATAGTCTTTCAATCATACACGTCCTTACGTGATATGTTTGACCGCGAGATTATACCCAGATTGGAGGGTAAGAGGGCGTTACCAGATGTCGGAGCAGACTGGGCGTTTAAGTATCTTACTCTAACACGCATTGTGTCACCTGAAGATTATCCGGCAGTCAAAGAATTAGTCTTGGCGCAAGTCCAAAAAATGGCTAATAGGCATGAGCCAAATGTAATCGACTACTTCTCACGTCTCGATGAGATAATCAGCGTTATGGAGCAGACTTTTCCAACAAAATAAGTGCATACAATCTTGTCACATCTATCGGAGTTGACAGTAATTCCGTTTTTAAACGACAGATTCTTAAATAATCTCAAAATGATATGTTTATACGGTCATGGTTCGGCTCGGCGATTAGACATATCGGAGCCGGGCTTCGGTATGGGTGTCTGCGGCTGTTTCATCGCGGGCAGAAAGTGTCATACAGGCAAATCCGCTATGGTTCGGAAGATTTTAATAACATAGACCATGCTGACAGGGTGTTCAGTTTGATGTTCCGGTTTTGAGAGAAATTGTATGGTATAGTCGATTGTAGATCAATAATATATCCGTTAAAAACCATCTCATTTTTTGAACAGAAAAATATGCGATTCTGATCATTGCCAGTGAGACTGCTCCTATTGCTGAATATCATCAACTTATGGTGGAACGCTCTTGATTTTTTATTCAAAAACTGGAACATCAAACTGAACACCCTACCATGCTGACAACAACCTTGTCAATGGATTTCTCGGCTTACTTGTTTTAGCAGTGGTTCTGATTCTAATAGCTAAATAAATCTTGATAGGGATGTAGCTGCGTGTAATAAAAATTGACATATGAGATTCACCAATTTTATCATAATCATATTAGTTCTGTCAGGTTGTTCCCATGTGAAGCCCGATAGCACATTTATGGATGGTATCCCACAATTAGGATTTACAATTAGTTATGCTTGTTTCTTAAATCAAAACAACGGAATCATAATTGGCAGGCATCAAGAATATAATGACTCTATATCAACTCAATATCGTAATTCCATTGAAATATATATGTCATCAAATAAAGGTGCCCAATGGTTGCTAAAATCAAAATTCTACTTTGATGATCTTACACATATTGGAAATACTATTAAAAGTGATTCCTACTTATTAACGCCTCTATTTTCGCAAAGTGGAGGTGCCTACTTATTGCGAATAACGTATGCTCCAGAATATTCGGCAAAATTAACTTCTACTGGTCAAACAAGATTTTATCCTATTGCTTTCAAAAATAATCTGCTTTATTCGGTAGCAGATTTTAAGGATGAGCATAATCTGATAACGATGGATTCCTCATATTATGTCATAAATAGTGTTCCATCTCCTTCTCTATCCCAAAGCCTTTTGGGGAAAGATGAGATGATTGCAATAAAACGATACGTTAGAAACAATAATGTGTTTGTTCTTGATAAAAACGGACAATGGGGCATATATACATGTCCGGTATCACCTGAATTCATTGCAGAACTTGAGGATGGGATATGTATTTCCGGAATTACTGAATCTAATGGAGTGGAAGTTTATTTTTATAATCAATCCATACATAATCCGCTACTTATATATTCGTCTAACGATTATACGTTTGTAAAAGAGCTTATAACCGACAAAGAGGATACTATTATTTTGGTTTTAGGATATACATCGGGAATATTCATGAAGTACAAGCTCGTGATTAGTAATAATTCAGGAAAAGATTGGGAAACCTTTGATATCCCTAACAGTGAATTATATGCAGCATGTTCCATTTATGGGAATAGTATCTATTTGTTTCTCACGAACAATTGCTTGATACAATACCGAATCAGCTAAAGAATGATTATAATGATTGTTTCTTACGAATGAAATCTAACAGCAAAATATATAGGTTCTTCTTTGGGCTGCGAAGTGATACACATATGCCTTTGGGGATACTGATGTCTCTTGCTGCTATATCCCATAGCTCAGAATAATAAAAATGCCACCGACAACTGTGGAACTGTCGATGGCATTGATAGTGATTATAGATTTGAGGGATAGAAGTATATGAAAGTGGTATCGGCGTTGGTTCGCTGTTCGTGGTGGCGAATCAGCGATTTCAGGCTGTCAACTTCATGAGATGTCCCATGGAGCATCTGACGCTCACGGTGCATTACTACATTCAGGTCACGGTTGAGTCCGCGCTCGTAGCGATAGAGCCATTCGACATCTTTCAGCTTGGAGTTTTCGTTGAGCATATAGAAGAAGCCGTAACCGAAGCCTCCGGCGGCGAGAACAGCGACTGCGAAAACAATATATACCCACCTGGGGATTGCCGCCCATATAGCACCGTTGACAAGATTGTATAAGCGGTGCATGACGGTATCTGCCGCAGCATCCAGTTTGTCATAACGGATGGTCATCGCCTTCTCCGATGCTTTGTCCGCCGCCTCTTGTGCGATTTTTCTTATCTGTTCATTGCTGATAGCCGCTGGGGAAGGCTCGGCTGCTGACTGCTTCGGCAAGACAGTTGTATACAGTTGCGTTATTGCATTTGTCATGACCTCCGTATTCCTTTCGATAGCGTCATCGACCAGATCCGATATATTTTCGGTGGTTGCGATGTTGTCGGGAATTGACACCGTTACATTCGGCATCGGCGCGTCCGAATTTGTCGGTGTCGCCATCGCTTGAGTTTCCAGAGTCTCGATGCGGGTGTCGTGGCCAGTTACTTTCTTTTGCAGGTCGTCAATCTGCTCTCCTTGTTTTTTGACGTCATCGTAGAGTTTTGACATGTTCAGATTTTTCTTGATTTGCGTTTACGTTTGGCTTCCTCTTTCTTGATTGCGTTCTGGAACGCCTGTTCCTCCGGGTCGAAGCCGGGTCCGAGAGTGAACAGATTTCCGATTGCACCGACTGTGGCTTCCATCATGTCCCCGATAAGAGAGGTCTTTTGAGACGGAGCATATTCCACGGTTACGTTGGGTTGCTTAGTCGCATTATCTGACTGCTGATGCCCGTGCTTGCGGTTGAACTCAAAGAGATTATTGAGTCGGCGATATGTGAAAGCCGGGTCGATTTTGGAGCCGTTCAACGTAATATCGCCATCGGAAAATTTCACACCGATATGCTCGCCGGTGTTGTGGTCATCGTGAAATTTCACGTCAATTCCGGCACAGGCGAGACGGCGGCAGAATTCATCCCACGACTTACAGCCGTATATGGCAGCGGAAATCTTTGTCTTGAACACAGGCTTTTTCTGTTCGTATTTCTCCTTGAGAGGTGAATATGTAAGCCCGTATTTGTCTTTCAGAGCCTTGACAACCTTGTCGCTCCGCTTGTAATTATTTCGCTCGTTGACGGCTTTGCCATGAAGATTCACACGGTTATAGACGATGTGGAAATGCGGATGTTCGGTTTCAAGATGACGCACGATAAGGTATTGTGTGTCCTTGAATCCAATTCCGTCCAGATATTCTTTGGCGAGTTGAGCCATGAATTCATCGGTAAGCCGGGGAGCGTCGGCATTGTCAAAACTGATGGAGATATGCCCCGCCGGATTCTCCTTGCCAGGCATAAATCCGTGTATCGCCTCAAAGGATTGCACAATCTTGGCATAGTCGGAGGTTAAAACATTATCGCTTCCGATGATGCGCCATGTGTCGGGCGTGTATTCTTTCGGGTCGTGAAACTGTCGCGTCACATACCCCACGACATCGTGAAATGTGCCGCTCTTAAGGATTCTTGCAAACATAGTCGGTCTCCTTGTTGGGTCTTAATTTTTTTAGAATGTCAAACATCCGGTCAACGACAGCCGCCAATTTATTGGCCGCGCTGCGGAGTTTGAGCTGATGAAAACAGGTAATCGCCTGATTGAAATCGGAACTTAGATTGAGTATTCCTCTGGCTATTTCCTTTTCAATCTCTGTAAGGCGGCTGACGATTGTGAGCCGGAACGCTCCATGACGGACATACTCTGCCAGTTTTACACCGGCAGCTTTCGACCGCTTTTTGAGGTGGGCATGTTCAGCATCAGTCAGCTTGATTGTCACCACATGGGTGCGCTTCTCGTCGGTCGGTTTAGAGGGGCGACCGCCCTTTCTTGTGGGTGATTTACTCATTGTGGTCATTATGATGGGTTATGTGAATTGGGGAGGCAAAGAGCGTTTTTCAACGCGCAGTTTCGGGAGGCTTTTTCGGAGAAAAAGAAATCCCGAAACATATCCTTGCCTTCCCAATTCACTACGTTCATCGGGAAGCTGCCCCACGGTGTGCCGGGTGCAGTGGTTCCCTGCAATTATTATCTCAGAGCTTGCGCCAGATTTCGATGTCGTTGCCGTACATATCGAGGTGCTCGACGAGGATGGCGTTGATGTAGCTGGCAACAGTAGTGTCGCGGTCACCGAGGATGCGGGCGATGCGTTCGAGCTTCGCCCATACGCTGTCCTCGATGTTTGCCGGATGACGCTTCACCAGCTTTGACGGCATGAGATATGTTGCCTTGAACTCGGCGAAGTCCGATTTGCGCTGTTGCTTTCCGATGCGCTGTTGCTTTGGCGGCTCGGTTGTGGTGGTTGCGGCTGTTGCCACGTTAACTGTGTGCTCGTTGCCAAACAGATTGTTGGCGTTGGCAGGTGTTGTGCTGTTAACAGCGTTATCGCTGTTGATTGTGGTAGTCGCGTTGATAGCGAAGGTGGAGTTGATAGAATTATCTGATTTCATTGTAACTTCGGGGTTAGAGAGTGAAACTTTGGTTTGCGTTGCATCTGTCAACTTGGTTGACTTGGATGCGGTTGTTGACGGAGTTTTCTTCGCGGTCATTTTGTTTCAGTGTTTGAGGGTTTGTGAATAGCATCAGTATCCGGGTCATACCGTTCTACTGACACGAGGGTGAGTTGCAGGTCATCAATGAGTTTCTGCAACATCGGATTTTTTCTAATCATCGCTTGCAGCACGGCTTGGTCAGGTTCGATTTGCAGGAGGTAGTCTGCTATGTCAAGTCCGGCTGTTCGCTCGTCATCAGTGGCAACTTCTTCAAGATAGTTGAAGATGCTTGCCTCGATACCGAGATTGCGGAGCAAACTCAGTTTATGCCGCCATTGGTCGGTCACGCCTATATCGGGATACAGGATTACCTGACGGCCTCGGAGAACACGGATTGCATCAGTATTGAAGCAACCATTTTTACCGCCGGAAGCGAGCCACACATATTCGGGCAGATAGTAAGCTGCCACAAGTGCCGTCTTTTCGCTCTCGACAATGGCAACCGGTTTGCCTCTGTTCATCGGCAACAAGTGTTCACCGAAAAAGTACTGACGCAGATTGAAGTCGGGCAACTTCAAAAGCGAGTGAACCCATGTAACATGGTTGAACGGCTCCTTTACACGTTTGCCGTTGTCGGCATCGTAGAGCATGACTTTCCCGGTGCGTACACAGCCGTTGATGTCGGTCTGCCAGAATACGCATGACCCCGGCCAGTGCTTTGAGGTGCCTACACGATAGTCTTTCATCAGTCGTAGGGTTTCCTCGGTTCCGAACTTGGAGCGGAGGAACAGATAGAGATTGTTTTTCTCATAGCCGTGCAGAGTCTGTGAAACAGTCTCTGCCGCGATGAAGGAGAGTGGCTTTCGCGGCTCGGTCGGCTTGGCTCGCCATGCTAACGGAGCTGTGAAATCGGAGTGTAATGGCTTAGCCTCAGGATCACGCTCAAAATATTCCTTCGGTGTCAGGTGGTAGCCGCAGCTCTGCTCATGGTCGCATCTGCCAACATCATCAGGAAACGAGATTTGTTTCTCGGTATCGATATATCGGCTAAAGCAACGCTTTTTATGACAGGCAGGGCAACAATGTCGGCTACCAACTCCCTTATAGGGCTGGAGAATGAATCGGTGTGCGTTCATAGATCATCCGGGATTAGGGTTGCATTTTCCGCATTATCCGCCTTTTGGTGGGGGAAATGCAGAAAGTGCAGAAAATGCGGGGTTACGGTCACAGTTTGGAATAAACGCCATGACGGACTTTCTGAAAGTGAATCCCGGTAAATCTCCGGATAAAATCCTTGAATGTGCGCTCCGGCATGGAGTTGGCTGATGCAATCTCCACTCCCTGCTCTGTGGTGAACTCATCGGGCAGAGCCATGATGACAGCCCTTTGCAGTTCCGACAGCGACAGATCGCGGATAATTCCCTGCACCCTTGTGGCGGTGGACTTGAAATAATCCACGAGCGATATGGCGTTCTCTACCGATACAAGGTCTATTTCCTTTCTGTCAACTTCGCCGCAGGCCCATCTCGCCATCTGCAATATCAGGCAGAACCGTATGGCATGGAAATCGAACTTGTTGTAAACGCCTTTCAGTGCGTCACATTCTTCCCGGTTACATTCCTCGGTGTTCTGACGCTGCCATTCATAGAGCCTCGCTTTCGCATCCTGTGCAAAGTGTAGAATATTGGCTATGATATTGCCGTCTGAATCCGTTTCGTATGGAAGCTTCACAAGTCTGCCGATAATGTCAGCCCATGCCGCCTCGATGTCGAAGGTAGGCTCCTTGTCGCTCCACGGCTGTTTGTCCTGATTATTGGGCATGACGAACAACAAGCGGTCGATAAATCCGTTTGACGAGCGGCTGCCCTGTGCCAATTCGTTGAGTATGCCGTTCTGGATAGTTCCTACCACCGAGATAAAAGGGCGGCTGATATAGACCGAGTTCTTCATTCCCTTGCGGTCGGAGAACGACGGATTTGCGTTGAACAGCTTTAGCCAGTATTCCTCATCGGAACCTTTGTTGTGTCGGTTGAAATTCTTGAACCAGCCCGCAAGTTCGTCGTTCCACATACAGATGCCGCGCAGATTCTGCGAGTGGATAAGCAGCATAGCTTCGGGTGTCGCATCTGAAATCAGGAACCTTTTGCAGACAGGGACGACAGGGTGTGGCTCTGAGCGTTCCTTTATCGGCAACTCGCGCTGGCGCTCGTATTCCTCACACGCCTTGACATAGGCGCGTGTTGCCACACCGTCCATCTCGGTGAACGGTCTGATGGCGAAATTCAGCGGATGAGACTTGCAGGCTCCCGGTCTTCCGACAAGAGCCATGAAAAGTATGGCACTCTCATCCCATTTCCCTTTGAGCCTTGCGAAATGGGTGTTGCCTATACCGAGACCGACAGCAACAAGCATAGCCCCTGCAAGGTAATCCACCGGATAGCCGTAACAGTCGTTAGCCTCCCTGACGATTCTCTGAATCTTCATCGGCAATGCGCCTAGAGGAAAATCCCCGCCCCTGACTTTTACGCTCATATCAACTGCCTTGCCGAGAACGAGCATCGGGTCAACTGATTTCTGGTTAGATGTGTTCTTTTCCATACTTTTCGAGAATAGTGTTAATGGCTGAAGTCCTGTAAAAGACTTTGCCGCCGACAAGGGTAGCTTCAAGATATTTACTCCTGCGCCAATTTCGGAGAGTATTGGAGCAGACTCCAAGGATTCTCATCACCTCCAAGCGGGGAATGAGAGGGTCTTGATCCACCGGCTTATGTGCCGGCAGAATCTCCTCTTTGAATTTATCCACGACACGCTCTGCCGTGTGCTCGACAATTTCAAAGAGGTGTGCCAGTGGCAGCGTGATAGAGAGTCCGGTCAGCTGCTCCGGCGAGAGATTTGAAAAATCAATCATCTTTTATTCCTCGCGTCGTCTGTGTTATTTTTTCATCGGACACCGACAACAATTAAATGCCCGACGGTCGCCGCGCGGAAAGCGAAATAATGAATGGAACTGATGGCATCGGGTGACCGGTCTTTACCCTTAGCAATATCAATTCCGACATTCGCTTTTGCGTTTTGACGGTGCGAAGTAAGCATATTTGTTTGCTTTCTCCAAATTTATAACACTGATATACAGCGTGTTAAGTTCGCTTTAATTCGTTGCGAAGTAAAACGAAGAATTTTGTGGATTTTATGCTGGATAGAAGGCTGTCGAAATAGCGTCAGAGCATGAAAAAAGAAACGGGGAGCCACTCGACGTTATGTCGGATGACTCCCGGTTATAATATTATAATATAATGTGTGCTGTCAGTATGAATACATATAGTCGGCGACATTGAGGCGTTCCCGCAACTCGTTGTAATCAACAATGTGTTCGGGTCGCTCGAAAGTAAGAATAGATTTCTGCCGATATTCCGTAGGTTCAAGATAATCTTTCAATGCACCCTGAATCCATCGGTGTCCCGGAATCTCTATATTCTTCTTGTCCTTATATCTCACAACGAGTGCGGCATGAAATTCAGTGACGGTTGTCCTCACCATAGCCCGACCTTTGTCAAGAACGAGATACAGCATCGCCAGATCGCGCCCACTCTGACGGAGGTTTACATGTTCGTCGATAGAATCGAAAAGATACTCATCACCGTTGGGCAGCAGTTCTTCAAGCGTCCGGCGTTTCTTCTGTTTGCCGGTGATAGGTTTCTTCTCGGAGGTTTCTTTCATTGTCGCTTTCGTATCTGTCGGCAATGATTTGAATTTAGATACTACACTTGCAGTGACTGTCGGGGTCTCTCCGATTTCATCAAGTTCTTCCACAAACTTGACCCAGTCTGCCTCCGTTCTTGCTTTTATCGAAATGCTACGGTTGATGATAACCTTGATGTTTACACGCGCGAGGCGACGTAGAAGAAAATTCAATTTCGGATTGCGTATCATTTCCTCACCATATTCCACCATGCACTCGAAACTCCGGCCGAAAAATAGCCAGCACAGCATGGCGGGGGTATAACTATCCGGAAGCTGTGCGAAAAAATGAAGCGATAGCTGCGAGATTATCCCTTCATTCTTCAGAAGGATCTCCAAATCGTCGATTCCTTCGGATCTGTCATTCTTCAGGTATAGGAATAGAGCCTTTTCAAATTTGGGCACCATCATGACAGCCTCGGCATATACTTTATCAAAGCCCATGCCGTTGCGGTCGTGCATCATGTCGGAGAAATCACAATATTCCTGATAGTGGGTGCGCTGCCATTCTTTCAGCAGCTCTTTGGTAAGTCTTTTCTTGTCCTCTTTCTTCATTCAGGGGGCATTATATGTTGAACATGTTTTTACATCAATTAAGAAAACACGCCCATGCACTCAAATGTTCGGTAAGAGTGATGTACTCCGCTTTGGAGGGTGGCAGCCCGAATATTATGAATTTTTAAGAGAAAAATTTTGTCTACGGCTCGCTAAAATGAAAATTCGTGGACAATTTGCGGACAAAAACAGAAATGAAAAATCTCTATTCATCTATCTATCAGATAAATATAGATTTATAGAGGTGGTCCCACTAGGGCTTGAACCTAGGACTCCCTGATTATGAGTAGGTGGACGGCATGATTTTGAACGAAACCGTATGAAACTTCGTTAATAAGATGTAATTTGATTATCAGATATTTGCGGGTATCAAAAGAAGTTTGTAATTTTGTATGAGACCTCTTGAAACTTGCGGGTTGTGTTCAAAATGTGTTCAAATCCCATTTACTGAACACGCTCCCTGATTGTTTTCTTGGGTCTGGCAGGTCTGATTAAAACTTGAACACAACTTTGAACACACAGATATGAACAAGGCTCTTTTCAGTGACGAATCCCGACGGTTCGCAGGGGCAACGATATATATCGTTCTCGGCCCGGACAATAGATATAAATTCGACACAGGCAAATCTGTGCCGTTGACAGTCTGCGTCACTCATCAGCGGTTACGGCGATATTTCACAACCGGATTTAAGGTATCGTCAACGAAAGAGTATGAGGCGTTGTTCTCAAAATCAAATGCCGCCATTGAAACCAGAAAGGAACTCCGGAAGGTGTTTGACCAGATATGTGCCAAAACAGACGAACTTATTTTACTCAACCGCTTCTCGGTTGCCGACCTCAAAAGCCATGTTGAAAAGTCTGAGGGGAAAGTGACCGAAAAAACGATGAGGGTGGACGATACATTTTCTTATTGGGCGGCACTCGGCGCATCTAAAGAAAAAGTAAAGACTCGCGCGATGTATTCTTCTGCCCTTGACTGGTTCAAGCTATTCCGTAAGGATAAACCCATTCCTCTCGGTGCTGTCGATACCGCCATAATTACACGCTTCGCCAAATGGCTTGATGAACAGAAAGCACGAAACGGCACGGATCAGCCCCTCTCTTTGGACACGCGAATGGTAATTCTCCGCGCCACTCGTGCAGTATTCAATCAGGCTTATAAAGACGGACACACCACTATGGTACCCAATTTCAAAGGTCTTATCCATGCCGGCAACCGTCGCCGCTTGAACGCCTTGACTGTGGAAGAAATATTGAAGTTATGGGAATATTGGCTTGCTGCTCCTGATAAACAGTCAAAATATGCCCGTGCCGTAGGACGCTGGCTGCTCCTTTATTGTCTCAACGGTATGAACACCATAGATATGGCAAAACTTGTTTGGACTGAAAAAGCGGCAGTCTCGCAGAGATTTCCGCAATTTGTTTTCATCCGTTCCAAGATTGACCGGGCGAACAAACCGGTGGGCAAGCAGCTTGATGAAACCTTTGTGCCGATTATTCCACAGTTACGGCTGTTGCTCGATGCGTATGCCTCGCCATATAACCCCGGTGAACTTGTTTTCCCTGACATCTTCCTCAATGCTGTCACTGATGAACAGAAGTCTATCCGCGTCCACGACTTCAATCGCCGGATCTCAAAAAACATAAAAGATGTTTGCGAATCTCTCGGCATCCAGCCCGTTACGCCGCAGTATGCCCGCAACTCTTTTATTTCGGCATTGGCGCATCATGGAGTCATGACAGCGTACATAGACTATGCCGTCGGACACGCCACATCGGAAGTATCGGCGCTTCTCGCCGGTTACATTTCCAATGTGACTCCGGCGATGATGCAGGCATTTAATGAAAAAATCTTCATCGTGCCTCCGATATGATGAAGTTGATATAGACCAACTTTTACAACAGAAATGTCGGTTTATCGTAGTTCGCACATCCCAAATACATCTAATTATCGTAGTTTGTAATGTAAGAATTTGACGATTTACCGAAGTTTTATTATCTTTGCGCCATAAATACAAGACTTTAATGGAGACTTCAGTACTGCTTGAAATATTACGTGACCAACGAGAAGAGCTTGACTCACTTCGTTCCCATTGCTTTTGCAAACGAAAGGAAGAAGATATGGTTAAACTTGAGAGTAAAAAGGCTCAGGTAGTAATAGGAGTGCGCCGTAGTGGAAAATCAACATTGTGTTTCAATGTATTGAATAAGGCTCAGGCAAAATTTGCTTATGTGAATTTTGACGATGAGCGTTTAGTTCGTTTGTCTGCTGATGATCTGAACGATGTATTAAAATGCCTATACCAGATTTATGGTGACTTCACCCACCTATTTCTTGACGAAGCACAGAATATAGAGGGCTGGCATCTCTTTGTCAACAGACTGCTCCGGCACGGGATGAAGTTGATTATAACCGGCAGCAACGCGAAACTACTTGGTAGCGAGCTTTCCACATATCTCACCGGACGCTACAATGAAATCGAATTATTTCCTTTCTCGTTCCGTGAATTTTGCGAAATGAAGAAAGTGGAAACAACGAATCTTTCTACAAAAACTGACGCCTTACTTCGCAGAGCATTTGACAAGTACATGGAGACAGGTGGTTTTCCGGAGATAATCAGTGGAGAAGAAACTGCCGAGGAATATATAGATACACTGGTTTCAAATATTCTGGAAAGAGACATCGTGCAGCGTTTTAAGGTAAGATACAAAGATGCCTTTAAGTCACTGTCTCATCATCTTATGAATAATGCTCCATGCGAAGTTATATATACAGCTTTGCAGAAGACTTTTAATTTCAAAAATGACAAAACCGTTGAGAATTATGTCGGATACCTTTATCAGGCTTATCTCCTGAAACAGTTACGCAAATATTCTACCAAAAGCAGCGAGCGGATTCGTAATGCGAAATGCTACCCCATAGATGTATCGCTTATGAACGCCAGAAAGGATGCTTTTGCAAAAGATAATTTTGGATGGAGGCTTGAATCTCTGGTTTATTTGGCGTTATGCAGAAAATATGGAGTCGGATACGATGTCTATTATCACAAAACGGAGTCTTACGAAGTTGATTTCGTAGTCTGCCATCGAGCAACGGTTGTTGAACTTGTACAGGTCTCCTATGACATATCCTCGGAAAAAACTCTCAATCGCGAAACTTCTGCTTTGGTGAAAGCCGGGACATCACTAAAATGTGATAAATTGACTTTGGTCACCGCCTTTGAGGAGCGTGTATTGGATGTTCAGGGACAAGTCATTGATGTCTGTGCTGCTTACAAATGGCTTCTAATATAACCACATCGCTCGTTTTTAACTCCCCCAATCCTGCTTTAAACAGCATAGAATAACAATCTTTAGAACGTAAAATATGACAGAATCAGACTTCATAAAAGCAATACAGCTTCTTTTTCCAAAAGGAAATCCTTTGAGAGAGTTCGCCGATTTTGTATCAAAAGGAAATAGCATTGAAAAGCTCACCTCGCTCCTTTTTGTCAAGGATCGTCTTGAATCGGAATATAGGTTAGCCGCCTTTGCCCAATTATACTCTCCAAATAACAATCACACCCGCTATCTTGAAGGCATTTCGTCCGCCCTATCCGAATGTAATAATCGCATAGTGCAACTGACGGATAAAGTCTTACAAGATGAGGTGCAAAAGAAAGCCCTTGACAATATAAGAGAGATAATGAACAGAAGTGGATTCTGAGTCTCAACATTGGCTACGGCGAGAACCTCGGTTCCGGGTTCCCGCTCATTCTCAATGCCTGGCAGGAAAAGCACTGGTTAGAGCCGCAGCTCATTGAGCAACATGAGCTGATGCAGGTAAAGCTCGAATTGAAGATAGTTAAATCCAATAATTCAACTGTCTTACAAGGAGGGCAGAAAGAGGGGCAGAAAGAGCAGAAAGAATTGACTTCACGCCAACTGGATATAATCCATCTCTTGGAGGAAACTCCCTCTGCTACGATGCCACAGATAGCTGAATCTTTGACCATTACATATCGCTCAGTTCGTAGGGATATAGATTATCTTCAAAAGATTGGAATTGTATCTCGTGAGGGCGGTCGTAAAGAGGGATATTGGGTTATTAATAAATGAAGGAGACAAGCTCAAGATAGGTAATGATGTCAAGGCTTTCTATTCTTAGAGAGTCTAATGCATATTAAAGCAAGGTAGTGAACACTTGGCGGCTGACGGTTGTTTGAGTTACTGAGTGCTAAAATTTCATAACATTTCAACATGTATTGTTAAGATTGATTGGCTCTCACGATTTATTAACGCTCAAAACTCAACACCACCCTATGCCACCACCAATGACATTCCGCGATGTTGTGCCTGTCTTGGAAAAACTGAGACAGGAAATAAAGTTTCCCCAGATTGCAAAATCAGACTTATTCTGTCGAAAGGAAATAGCGGAGATTTTCAAGAAATTGTATTCCTTTGACCTTGAATCGGTCGTTATAGAGACCCACGCACTTGGCGAAGTTGGCAGAATACTTGCCGATACCGCCAGAAATCTTTGTGCAGAGATAGTGTGTAGAATTCACACCTTCTATGATACATACCGGGAACTCGATAGAAAGGAGCGGTCAAAAAGAGACGATTTTGATGAGTATGAGATCAAGCGTCTTTTCAATGAATTTGAACTTCTGAAAATTGATGCACAACTATATCAAGGTTCATTGATTGCAAGAGGAAAGATGCCAATGCCTCCCGATTGCACAATGAACGATGTCAACCGCGAGCTTTTCGCATACCATCTTGATGAACACAGGGAGCGTTGGCTCAAGCGTAAACGGAAATTCCTTGAAAGTCTTCAGAAAAGCATCGAGTTTGACGAGTTTCTCAATGAGGAGATGCCGCCACTCTACAGTCGTCTCCGTGATGTATGCATAAAATTATTCAATAAGGTCGAGCGTTACTTCCCACCATGCGAAATAAAGCTCCATAATAAATTAGGACAAACATTCGAGAAAAACATGATGCTCCGTAGTGGAAGTTTTTTGACGCCTCTGCAAGAAAAAAATGAACAGACAAATCTTGACAAACAGGATAACAAATGCTGGGAAGGCGAATTATTCCCGATGATACTCATTTCCGAGTTATATGAGGTGTGCAACGACGTATTCGACAATCCGACAGAAACCCAGTTCCACTCATCGCTCAATCTCCACGGCAAGCATGAGCCTATAAAGATACGACCCAAACAGACCATCAAGGCTTGTTATCTCATATCGAAGCTGTATGAGATTGTTCCGGCTAAACACAAAACCGCATGGCGCGAGGACATTCTCAACCACCTCGGTATCGAATGGAGTTATTACGAAAAGAAGTATTGTCACCCCCGTGGAAGCGATGCCAGCGCATCGAGTCGGGCTTACGCTGACGAGGTGGATGAAATCTTCAAAAACCATAAAAAACGAGCATGATACTCTGTGTGACTTTGTGATACCACTCACACACCACTTTCACCACTCAAAATTCCACTTTAGAGATCTTATGAAACTACCCGTTAGAGTCTGATACTCTGATGGGTAGTTATATTAAGTGGATAAGATGAAACCACATACACCCCACTCATAACCGGTTGTAATTTTGCAGTGTCCGGGAGATACTCGGATACGCTCTCTCAGAGGGCGTCAGTTTAACTCAAATCCACACTGCGAATGACAAAAGACCAGTTACTCAAACTTCCTCTCTGGCAGTACACCGGAGAACAATTTTTAGAATTACTTGACTCTCATTTTGTCAAGACTCCACCCGCACCCACAAGCGTAACCTCTGACGAAAATGTTGCCACCACAGCAAAGCGTTGGCTCGTTTATGGAATCAAAGGACTATGCGACCTTCTCCAGTGCAGCAAGGCTACTGCACACCGTATCAAGAACAGTGGCGTAATCAAAGATGCCATTACTCAAAATGGCAGAAAAATCGTCATCGACGCCCAGAAAGCACTCGACCTTATTCACGCCTCAAAGGAAGGAGGTGAGGCGTGAGCGAAGTGAAGCAAGACATCCTCCGACTTTGGGAGGAAAAGCAGTTGAGAATCACTGATGAGATTCAGACTGCGCCGGAAGTGCTGTATGCCAACGGCAGCGTTATCGGAACGCTAGGCAATTTCTCGGCTTCGACCGGCAAAGCAAAGAGCAAAAAGACCTTCAATGTCGCCGCCATTGTCGGGGCATCGCTCGTCAATGGTAAAGTATTGGGCTACACCGCAGAGTTCCCCGATGACAAACGCACAATCCTTTATTTCGACACCGAACAAAGCCCGTATCATTGTCAGAAGGTTATGGAGCGAGCGTTGCGCCTAGCAAAACTGCCGACCGACACCCACCCGGAGCATCTGAAATTCGCGGCACTGCGCCAGCTTACACCCTCCTTGCGCCTTGAAGTCATCGAACAGGCGATAATAAATACACCCGGCGTTGGTCTTGTCGTAATCGACGGTGTGCGTGACCTGATGTATGACATCAATTGCGCCAAGGAGTCAACCGACCTTATCGGCAAGCTGATGGAATGGACGGACAAGTTCCAGATACATATCCACACGGTTCTGCATCTCAACAAAAGCGACGACAATGCCCGTGGTCATGTAGGCACCGAGCTGAACAACAAGGCTGAAACCGTTCTTCAGGTGAGTCGCAGTAAAACCGATGATACCGTGTCGGAGGTATGTGCCGCCATGATACGGGCCGCCGAGTTCGACCCGTTTGCCTTCCGTGTCAATGACTACGGACTGCCGGAGATAGCAAGCGGATATGTGTTCACCGAGCCGGGCAAGAAAACCAAAGACCCTTATCCTTACAAGGAGTTGTCCGAGGAACAGCACCGCGAGGCATTAGGTGTTGTGTTCGCCAACGGGCCGATAAAAGGATGTCGCAACTTCGAGGCGGCATTGAAGGCCGGATATGCCGCCTGTGGACACTCGTATTCCAACAACAAGGTCAAGGGCTTAAAGACCTTTCTTGACAACAAAGGAATGATTCGCTACGAGAACCGAGAGTATATCTACAATCCGGATTTCTACTATTGAGAAACACCAAATTGGTTTGGTTTAGAAAAGGGCATATATAATAGGAGCTAAACCAAGAACCATCTCACCTAAACATTTTAGCACCCATGATAAAAGAGATTAAATCAATCCCTTTAGCCTCCTTCATGTCCCGACTCGGACATGAACCGGCGGCGAGGAAGGGAACAAGGCTCTGGTATAAGTCGCCATTGCGACATGAACATACGCCGTCATTCAAGGTCGAAACCGCGCTCAACTGCTGGTATGATTTCGGACTTGGCAAAGGCGGCAACATCATCGACCTTGCAGCAGAGCTGTACCAGTCAAACGACTTGTGCTATCTCATGCGTTGCATCGCTGACAGCTACCCGGTGCCATCGGTGCCGACAGTCGCTTCCTATTTTGCTCCGCGACACTCTGCACCGAGTATGGAACAGTTTGAGGTCGTGCCACTGAAACACCGCGCACTTGTCGCATACCTCCAAGAGCGTGGTATTCCGGCGCACATCGCCAAGGCGAACTGCAAGGAGGCTCATTACAGTTTCAACGATAAACCATATTTTGCCGTGGCATTTGAGAATGTCAACAATGGCTGGGAACTGCGCAACAGGTATTTCAAAGGTTGCCGAGGACGCAAGGACATCTCATATCTGCCGTGGGCGAGAGATGGCCCGGCAACAGAGTGTGCCGTGTTCGAGGGATTCATAGATTATCTCTCCGCACTCACACTCGGCATCATCAGCGGAGCCGACGCAATCATACTCAACTCGGTTGTCAATGTCAACAAGGTTATGCCTTATCTCAAAAATTACATAACAATCAACTGCTATCTTGACAACGACACTGCCGGACGAAACGCATTATCCGAGTTGACAGCCATATATGGCTCAATCGTGATTGACCGCTCAACACTCTACTCCGAGTTCAATGACCTCAACGAGTATCTTACAAATCGAAGTTTCATCAAAAACAAAATTTCCAATGAAAACAAATAAATCCACCGCATCCAAGTCAACCGAGTTGACCGATGCACCCGAACCTAAAGTATCAACTTCTACCCCCCCCAATTATTATGCAACCCGATAACTCTACCAACTCCAACCCCGCAGTCAATAGCGACAATGCTGTTAACTGCACCACCACTGTCAACGCCGTTGCCGATGAAAATCTGTTCGGCAACGGACAGACGGTAACAGAGGCAACAGCAATAACCGAACCGCCGAAACAACAGCGCATCGGCAAGCAGCAGCGCAAATCGGATTTCGCCGAGTTCAAGGCTACGTTCCTCACTCCTGCAAAGGTGGTGAACCGTCATCCGGTCAACATCGAGGACGACATCTGGGAACAGCTTGAGCGCGTTTCCAGAATTCTCGGCGACCGTGGCACTACCGTCAGCAGTTACGCCAACTCCATCCTCGCCGAGCATCTGAAACTGTATGCCGACGACATCGAAATCTGGCGCAAACTCTGAGTGCGTGATTGCAACTACATTTTGACCGCTAAATAGTCCTCGTAGTTTCGTGCACCTCGAAACTATCGCAGGGGTTCGGAATTGGAGGGAGCGAGTTTATGTTTTCGTATTACAAGTAATCCTCAAACGACTCGCTCCCCTCCGCTCCCGATGGTCACAAACCACAAACTGAATTTCCAATGAAGAAATCCAATTTACGTCCCTCAAAAGGACGTCCCAAGCTCCCGGCTGAAGAACGAAAGTCCATCATGGTGCCGGTGAAATTCGACATAGACCAGTATCAGACAATGATGGACAAAGCTCTCACGGCAGGACTCAACCGCTCGGAATATATCCGGCAGTCGGCACTGCATTATAAGGTCGTGGAAAGACTCACGCCAAGAGATGTCAAGGCAATCCGCGACCTTCAGGGAATCGCCGAAAATCTCAACCGCACGGCAAAATTTGTTGGTGCCATTCTAAAGGGTGGTACCTCAGATGACCAGATTGTCCGTACATACAGAGAGATAATTCAGTGCAAGGATTTTGTTCTTTCACTGATAAAAATCTATCGAAATACACCCGACAGCGTATGATGGGCAAGATAACAAAAGGCGGCAGTTTCGGCGGTTGTGTCGATTACGTCACTCGCCGAAAGAAGGATAATCCCGACGGTTCGCCGTGCAAAGAATGGCGACTCATCAACTATAAGGATGTATCTACTATCGAGGGACGGAGTGGAATTATCGCTTCTTTTGAGGATAATCTCGCCTTGAATCCGGATTTGAAAAATCCGGTAGGGCATATTTCTCTGAACTTCCATGCAAACGATAAGGATAAGGTTGATGACTTAATAATGGTAGAGATTGCCCAGAAATATATGGATAAAATGGGCATCGTAGATACTCCATACATCATTGTCCGTCATCTCGACAAGGATTATCCACACTGTCATATCGTGTTCAGTCGAATAGACAACCATGCCGAAACCATTTCGGATAAAAATGATTTCAGCCGAAACAGGGCAGTCTGTCTTGGCTTGACAAAGGAATATGGGTTGCATATTTCCGAGGGCAAGCGACAGACCAATGTCAATAAACTGCGTGGCACGGAAAAGATTCGGTATGAGATTTTCAACGCCGTTGACTCGGTATGGAATGATAAATCCGTCCATACTTTCGAGCAATTCGAGACCCGCTTAAAGGCGGCTGGTGTCGGCATAGAATACAAATATAAGCGTGGCACCAGCGAATTGCAGGGTCTATGGTATATCCGAAAAGGCAAGCGTTTCGCCGCATCAAAGATTGACCGGCGATTCAGTCTGGGCAATATATCCAAGCATCTTGCCAATAACAAACCGTTACATCCTCAGTCTCAATGGATGTATGTAGATGGCTCCATCGTGCCTATCGCATCATACAAAGGTGTGCGGATTTCGACACAACAGATTAATGATTACGTTGCGGGGAAAGCTATCCGAGTTGACGGGTGTCAGGGAGCTATGTCTACTGTGTGGATAAAATTCAACCCACAGCGCATGACTCCGGGAGTCTATTCATTGAATCCGGACTTAGCCGGGCAAGCAGCATCCCAATCGCAAAACCATGGCACTCGGTTATCACAAGTTTCATCCTCAGGAACTTCGCAGACGCAAGAAGGTTTTGCCAGTGGAGGCGCTTTACCCGATGATTTCAAATTGTGGCTGAGCCGCCATCCCGGACTTACCATAGAAGAAGCCCTTCACCGCTATCGTGAAGAACAAAAAGCCAAGCGACGCCGACAGGGGCCCAAACTACACTAACTCCAACGAGGCTGTCTAACAGGTTTTGGACAGTCTCTTTTTATAGTCTAAACTGGCTAAAAAAATAAGGCTTTCATACTGAATTTCAAATGGTCGGGGTACAAGTTGGTAAAACTCACCCTCAAAGGGCATAATGAACGGTTGAAGTCCTTATAGTGCAAAAGAAGCCATCGCGGAACGACGGTCTATAAAAGGAAGCGAGCTTCGGATCCACAAGGTGGTGCCGAAGCTCGCGTATGAGTTAGGGATAGATAGCCCTAATGGGTCAAGACCTTAGGCTTGACGGCTTGCCGCAATAGCCCGGCGGCGATGCCGTAACTCCATAAGAAAGATAATTATAATGAATTATTAATCTTATGTTTTAAATTAAAGAGCATGTTGTCAATTCGAAGAAGGCATGTTGTAATTTCTGTAATTCGGTTATTCGAATATGTAATTTTACCATCTCTTATTGTAATATTAGATTGATCAGAACTATCAATTGGAGTCATAGTTAAAAGCCGGTTTAACTCTTTAGCTTCATTTTCAATGGATTCACAATCAGAACTAAATTCCCCGTTTTTCTTTTTATTTTTTAGCGCAGAATGAATGGTGTTTTGTATCGTGCGATATCGATGTAATATATTGTTAATTTTAGACAATAATATGATTTCCTGACCAATGTATTCGTTTAAAGAAGAAAGTAAACTTTCATTTTGCTCAATTTTAGTTAGAAACATCTGTTTGCCAACTTGAGAGTTTTGGACATCTTTCTCTAAAATTTTAGCAACGTAGATAGCTAATACAACGGTTATTAAAAGTGATATTATATCGAAAACAGGAATTTGAGGAGAGATAGTCACGCCCTCCATCTGGGGAATTTTAGCAATAAAAAATCCCGATATGATTCCAAGTATTGAATATAAAATCGGTTTAATTATGTTCTTTGACATTAGCTTCTGCGATATAAGATTTTATTTCCTGAATATAGCCAGGGTCATCATAGCATGAATAATCAAGATGTTTCGCTATATCTTCAAAAGAAAATTTATCAGAACGAATAAGACCACCAAAAGCTTCTTCAAGGAAAGAAGTTCCATAACCTAAGGTGCCATCCAAATCGACGAGCAAAACTGTTCCTGATTTAATCGCTTCCTTGAGTTTAGGCGCAAGTAAGGTTTGGCGGAATTCCTGACCAGAGAAATCGCCTTCTATAGGATATCTTGCCCCGGGTATAGGGCTGAAATCTCTTGCGATGTTAATTGTTAACTGCATATCGATAGATGTATATTGTCTTGTTTAACTTCCCAATAGACAAAAGTACCTGAAAAATTTCTATCCAAAAGAACATACTCATTCTCAGAAACTTTTGCCATCGCTTTATTCGTAATAACAACTAAATTAGAAATATGGTTCATCTTGCAAGCCTCATATATACCTGGCAATCCTTTGCCTCTGAAATACTTCTTCGTCGAAGAATGGTTCCGACCTGCTTTATGAATTTCTCCCTTTAAAAGCAACTCAAGCAACTCTGACTGATTTTTTGAATAAAAAATATTCTTAAACAGATTGATAACTTTATTAAGTTTGCTTTTGGGGTCTGTTGTTATGCTTTTTATAATCCCAACACCGTAGTCAAGGAATGCGAAGCATGCAACACCTCTCTCAACATCATAATTTACAGTAGTCCACCAATGGTGTTCCCCTTTTCGTGTAATAGATGCATGATTATTCGTATTCTGCATCAATTCTATATATGCTCGTTGTACGCCTAAGCATCTCTGTTCAGTTCCCCATATACGTTTGCTAATTGAAGAAATTAATTGTGATGATAGTCTTGCGTCAACAATTTTGCTTGCATGCGTATAGATTTTACCTGAAGATAAATCATAGGACTCTTCTATAACAGGACGGGTATTGTGATATAATTGATTAAAGAACCCCGAATCCAATAATTTTTTATGAGCACTCCTGTTTTTCGGGAAGTCCCCGTTGAATTCTATTTGATTAGACCTGAAATTTATTAATGATGAAAGGAGAACTGCTAACGCTCCTTCTCCAAGATATTCAACTCTATTCAAGCGAACGAACACTTTACGTTTAGCAGAAAAGTGTTCTTCTAATTTTGAAATAAATTCAATGGTTTCTGAGGGATTTTTTATTAAACTGAATATTTTAGGTGCGTGTAATTTGGAATAGTCATGAAACTGGTCCATTAAACGCATCATTTTAATTTCAGCCTTATTCTTACCTATAAGAAGTTTGCGTTTCCTCTTTTTAATTTCGCGGAAACGCTTTTTCATCCTTGCTTGGTGTATGTTGTGATTAATGAGCCACTGTTTGTTAGTTGACTCTCTTTCCTTATTCAATTGGTTCAGATATGAGATTGATTTTCTAATATAGGTAATCCGGCAAACGCATCAGCAACTGTTCTATATAAGGGTAGCCCTAAAAGCGAAGGCCCTTCTGAATGAGTTGGTTCGGGTAAATGAATTACGCCATATTCAGTTCTACACCCTATAAATATCATTCTTCTCCTTAACTGTGGTGCACCATAGTCAGCAGCACAAAGAACGCCTGATGTAACATTGTATCCAAGTTTTGTCATCTGATTTAAAATTTCTTGATACAATTGCCCTTTATTAATAGCTTGAAGATTGGCAACATTTTCCATGATGAAAAATTTAGGTCGCAGTTTTTCAATAAATCTAATGAATTGAAAAACCAAGACACCTCTTTCATCATCAAGAGCCTTTTGCTTTCCTGCTTGAGAAAAGGCCTGGCAAGGAGGCCCTCCAAATATAATATCAGGGTTCTCTGTAATATTAGAATATTCTTGCCAAAAGCAAACCGGGTCTATGATGGACGAAATGTCTGCTTGCTGAACATTGGTGTCTATACGAGAATATCCTTTTAGAGAATTGCAGGCATCCTCCCAACAATCCATAGCTACTCGCACATCAATCTTACACAGTTCTGTAGAAGCGAAATGAGCACTTAAATCAAGGCCACCCGCCCCACAAAATAAAGACAGTGCAGTTAACGAGTTATCACGTACATATCCATTGCGCAGCGCAAAATCTCTTATTTGTACAAAAAGAGCTTTACCCAATGGAATAGGAACTGCATTCCCGACTTGTTGCTGAGTACTTGTTAAAGAACCCCAAAACGAAAAATCATCAGGGAAACCTTGTAATCTTGCAGCTTCTCTAACTGTAACAAAACGATTTTCAAAAGGATGAACAAATTTATTGAAAATAAAGCCCGTTACTGTCAAAGATGGTTTCTTCGGGTCTAAACGTATCATACGCATATTAGGCCCACCTCTACGAGTTGAATCTTCTTTGACATAAAATCTAAAACTTTCATGCCAAAGTTCCTCTGGTAAATCCTGCATTTTTTGTCCTATGCCAAGATGGTCTATTCTTTTTTGGACAATCTCTCCGACCTTACGAGCTATATGGTTACTGATCATAAGCAATTAGAAATTGAATAGTCGTGTAACTTCATCATCTCTTATATCAGATTCTGTAAAAGAGATTATTCCATCAAAGAGATTATATAACGGTGCGTCAGGATTTATTTCCGACCAAGACCTTATTTTTCGAGACTCATCAATAGTCCATATAATATCCTTAATACATTTCAAATACTCATCATGGTGTCGGACTGCATGAATATTCGAAATTAAGGCAGTCTTGATATTGAGATATTTTGGCTTATACTCAGCTCCAAGTTTGAGAACTTGATAAATTCCTTTCTTTATATCATCTGTCCTATCCATGCCGACGCTTGTTTTGGCGTCTGAGACTGTCTCATAACCGCCGCTCCTACGTTTGGGCCAATTATCCGGTCGTGGAGTGGGTAGACCACAAGCATTAGTGAGCCAAAATATAGGATTTGATTTTTCTTTATCTCGATATGCCTTATATGCTTCTTCCCAAAAATTGAAATAGAAAGTTAGGAAATCCTTGTTGGCCAAGCATAGTTCTTTAATCGCAAAGAAGAAAGGGTATGAATAGTTCCAGTCTATTCTAAGCTGGAACAATCTTTCCACATTGCAATCAGTTGCCGGGAAAAACAATAATGGTTGTGAGTTATGTAAAAACGGATTATCGCATAAGTTGTGATTCACATTAACTAATTCGCCATCAATCTCCTCAGTGATTTTTTCGCATGGTATTGAAAGTGGAATTGTCAAAAGAGGAGCAGCCTTTACTTCTGAAATAATCATTAGTTGGGTTGCTCGTTCATAAATGATTACATCGATAGGCTCGGAAGCCTTATGTATTTCAATATCCCGCCCTTTTAATTTAAAATATGAGATGAGCATTTCACAGAGTATTTCTGTAGTAGCCATCCCAATTTGCCCTGATTCAGGCTTATTTGCTTTTGTAAAAACATAATCATGGTGTCCAAGACATCGGGGACAAATATTTGTATATGCATATAAGAGCATCTGTGGGTCATGGGGGCAATAAGTCCAACCCTTATTTGCCAAACCATTGTAATACTGGCAAGAAACAAATAAATCGAACAACGCGGCCAACCTTATTCCTAAGGATTGACTAAAAGAATTGGAGCATGCGTAATCAATTATTTGTCTGATGATAATTTGAACATCATCAGGCAAATCTTTTGGGCGTGCAAAGCCAAGGATTTCGTTGTTATTCTTTAGCTCCTTCATATATGCAAGAGAACTTCCGAGTAGGCAGACAGGCGACCAAACCTTTTGCGACTACAAGGAAGTTTCTTAATATGTTGATTATAAGTTTTTACTTACATCGGTAGTCTTTGTCTGCACGGGCGCGTTTAGATTGCAAAGTTAGCGAAAATAATTGAAACTATTGCAATCCTGGACAAAGATAATAACCTCGGTGTGCTCGATATTCGCACACCGAGGTTAAAAAACGTTTGGAGAGGTATCAATAGTTCTCGATGGCCTCGATGAACGGAAGGTCTTCGGGTTCGGAAGAACAGAGCGGAAAACGCTCAACCGGGGCGCGTTCATCAACGCCGTGGCCGATGCCGGAGCAGAACGCGAGGGCTTCGGCCTCGGTCTCGAATGTTTCGGGTTCGCCGAATAGGAGAGTATCGACGGAGTCAAGGTATTCCTTGAATCCGTCGAGGTCGTTGTCCTCGATAAAACTTATAAGAATGGGGTCGTCAACGATGTAGATTTTTACTGACATAAGGAGCAGATTTTGATGTTGTTTTCTACATGCATGTTACAAAACTATGATAAAATCACTATGTAAGGCAAATTATTTGCTTGTATCATGGCGATTTCACAGGTTAGGCCCGAATTAGTATACTGTTATTGATAGCGGGATGTCACTTCGCGAAATAGTACTTCGTCATAGTCACGTAATGCTCCTGGATATACGTTCGTTTGCAGGTACCAGCTAATCTGCCTAATAAAATGTATCAGGTGCTCGATTTCGTAGCCAATAGGATATAATTCGCTACCTTTTGTTGTTGACTCATCTTTGAGTTTGAGCTTCAAGCTTTCGCCAAAATTGATCAGCTCAACTTTAGTCATTCCTTCGGTAAATTTAACGAAGTCAAGTACCGATAGAGGTAAATCAATAAAACTTTGCTTCATTAAATCGACATGGAGGGTTTTAATTCCATGAAGTACAAAGTTATAAAGAATTTTTCGGAAAGTCAAGAGAAAATAGGATAAATCATAATATTGTATTATACAACGCCACTTGCTGACAGCGAGAAAGAGTCGTGGTACGGGAATTTCTCGCAGCTGATGTAGAGGGTATCGAAGGCGTCGGTGCCGTCGGTGCGGTCGGAACGGTGTTCGAGGAGGTCTTCTTCGGACTCTGCAAGTTTCTCACAGTACTTGTCTTTGTGGAAGCCGTTGCGTCCTCGGCTTACAACTGCTGATTGGACGGCGAGTATTAGGTCTTCGTTGTTTAAGCGGTTGAATAACGGCATCAGGCGTTGCTTACCTGCGAAACCCTAGTTGATGAGCTGGTACTTTTCATCGTAGCGCATGAGGTTGCCGAGGTACTCGGCCTCCACGCGCTAGACCTGACGTTCGAACTCGTGGACTACTACCCACCGGAAATCCTACTCGTTGACGGCATAGTTCGAGCCGAGGGCGGTAGCATCGTAATAATAGACCACGGTCTTGTTGCGGTGCGCTACGTAATAGCGGCAAAAGTCCTCGACGAGTGCCGGTATCTTGCTATCGAAATTGATGTAGAAGGACTTGATTATATTGAGGCGGCGGCTTCGTAATCGTTACCTTCGAACTATCTTCAAACGACCCAAGCAGGAAACCAGTTGGGAACTGGTTCTGTACAAGGACTGATCAAGCATCGCTCAAGGACCGTTCAAGGACAAATTATCATACAGTCAATGACTGAAATATATGGCTCTAAAGCTAAGATGGGAATAAAACACCGTCCAACGTTTAGAGAAATTTATCTTAATCCTGCACTCTCGGATGGCTATATTGAGCGACTCTATCCAGAGCTGCCCAAGCATTCTACACAGAAATACCGTTTGACCCAGGCAGCAAAGGAATGGAAGAAGAATAATTCTTAAACTGACAGACCGTGGAATAGTGGATGATTCAATTTGGTTTGGTTCGGGCCTTATATATGCCCGACTAAACCTAAACTAATATATAAGGAGAGTCTACGCTGGGCAAAAAGAGAGGTTCCCCCTTATTATTTTTTAACAATTCAACCGGCTTTTGCTACTGACCCTTATTTTCTTATCCTCAGCCAAAGTTTGAACACAGAATTTGAACACAAGGGCATGAACATGGTGTATGCCAAAGCGGCCCGAAATGAGTTGACGCGGAGTTGTGTTCAGATTTGTGTTCAAAGCAAAAGAAAAAGCAGCTACGATTCGTTTCGTAACTGCTTGATTTTCAAGAAGTGGTCCCACTAGGGCTTGAACCTAGGACTCCCTGATTATGAGTCAGGTGCTCTAACCAACTGAGCTATGGGACCGCTTATGTGGCTTGAGCCTTAAAGCGAGTACAAAGGTAGGTGATTATATTGACATGAGCAAATAATTTCTCGTGTTTTTTTAGCGGTCCGGCTTAAATGGCTGAAATATAGTGTAAACACAAAGAGGGAGCGCAATTGCGCTCCCTCTTTGTGTTGGTGTGGCATTGGTTATGCTATGCCGAGGTCTTTCTTGACTGTTTCAATTTTTGCGTCAGCTGCGGCAATTGCCTTGTCGTAGTCGGCGGGGGTGTCCATGTGTCCTTTCACCTCAATGTAGAATTTGATTTTGGGCTCTGTGCCTGAAGGACGAACGGAAATCTTAGTGCCGTCGGCTGTAAAGTACTGGAGCACATTGGAAGTGATAGGCATGTCAAGTTTGGAGGTTGTGCCGGCTGCAACATCAGTCAATGTGAGTGAATCATAGTCCTTGATGGTTACTACCGGGCTGCCGCCGATTTCCTTGGGAGGATTGGTGCGGAACTGACGCATGATGGCCTGGATTTCTTCTGCGCCGGCTTTGCCTTGACGCACTACCGATACACCGCATTCGCGAGAGAAACCATATTTGATATAGATGTCCTGCAACAGGTGGAGGAAGTCAAGGCCTTGATCTTTGGCCCATGCTGCTGCTTCTGCCATGAGAGAGATGGCTGAAACGGCGTCTTTGTCGCGTGCAAAATCTTCGGCAAGGAATCCGTAGCTTTCTTCGCCGCCGCCAAGATAACGGGCTGTGCCTTCGTTGTCGCGGATTACAGCTGCAATCCATTTGAATCCGGTGTAGCAGTCATACATGCGAATGTTGTTTTTGTCGGCAATCGATTTGATGGTTTCGGTTGTGACAATAGTTTTCACTATGTATTCTTTGCCGGTGAGTTTGCCAAGCTCGGCATTGCGGGTCATGATGTAATAAAGGAGAATCATCACGATCTGATTGCCGTTGAGGAGCACGTATTCGCCTTTGGCATCGCGGAGCACGCAACCTATACGGTCGGCATCGGGGTCAGAAGCCATGACGAGGTCGGCACCGGTTTCTTTAGCTTTGGCTATTGCCATTGCCATGGCAGAGGGAACTTCGGGGTTGGGTGACACTACGGTGGGGAAGTTGCCGGATGTAACATCCTGTTCGGGAACGTGGATTATGTTCTCAAAGCCGTAGTTCTTGAGCGATTGCGGAATCAGGTAAACGCCGGTACCGTGAATAGGGGTGTAAACGATTTTGAGGTCTTTGTGGCGTGCTATTGATTCGGGGCTGAGTGAAAGACCTTTGATGGCGGTAAGGAACGCATTGTCAATGTCGCTACCGATTATGTTGATGAGGTCTTTGTTGCCCTTGAATTTGATGGCTTCGGCACCCTTTATCTGGTTGACATGGTTAATGATGTTTACATCATGCGGAGCGATGATCTGTGCACCGTCTTCCCAGTAAGCTTTGTAGCCGTTGTACTCTTTGGGATTGTGGGATGCTGTGATGTTGACACCGCTCTGGCATCCAAGATGACGGATGGCAAATGAAAGTTCTGGAGTGGGACGGAAGGAATCAAATAGATATACCTTGATGCCATTGGCCGAGAATACATCGGCAACGATTTCAGCAAATTTGCGGCTGTTGTTGCGCACATCGTGGCCTACGACAACTGATATCTGGGGCAGTGAAGCGAACGCCTCTTTGAGGTAGTTTGCCAGACCCTGTGTGGCTGCGCCCACTGTGTATATATTCATGCGGTTGGATCCTGCGCCCATTATGCCGCGAAGACCGCCGGTGCCAAATTCAAGATCTTTGTAGAATGCGTCGATAAGTTCGGTTTTGTCGGGATTGTCAAGCATGCGGCGCACTTCGGCACGAGTTTCATCGTCGTAAGCGTCAGAGAGCCATACTTGGGCTTTCTCGGTTACTGATTTGATCAGTTCATCGTTATTTTCCATGATGAGATGTATTTATTGGTAAATGAATTTTAGTTTGAGCCACACAAATATAGTGCCAATATCGCGATAAACAAAACTTCCGTAGCATTTTATTTGTCGGCTACCATAAATCTTGTTAAAAAACAGCTCCCGACGCTTGGCGCCGAGAGCTGATAGTTCATGTTATGGCTTCTGTTGTATCGTAGGCTTACTGCTGTGAGAAGATTACGATGCGGTTCCAGTTGTTGGTTTCATAAGGCTGTGCGTCGCTACCGAATGCTTTGGCTTTAACGCGGTCGGGATTGATGCCGTAGGTCTTGGTAAGGAGGTCAACAACGGCGTTGGCACGGCGTTCAGAAAGTTTCATGTTGTATTCTGATGTACCGGTATCTTTGTCGGCATAACCGTCAACGAGCACCTTAACTTCAGGATTTGCTTTCATGTATTGTGCCACGTTATATACGTTCACCATCTCTTCGTTGGAAATCTCAGCTGAGTTGATTTTGAAACGAACGGTTGAGAGCATCGGTACCTGACCTTGTGCTACTTCCTGCTGAACGGTTTCGGGGCAGGGGAGCTGTGCTTCGGCAGCTGCAAGGGCAGCGGCGGTGGTGGCGAGCTGACCGCGAAGGTCATTGACCTGATTGTTAAGGCTGTTCACGTATGCCAGATAGTCGCAAGGATTGTATTTTGTGAATTTGCGTTCACCGATATTGAAGCTCAAACCACCGGTGGCCATGATGTTGGATTCGATAGGATCACCATTGACGATATTGTTGAAGTTGTCACCGTAGAATTGAGCGCGGGCTTCTGCGAAGAAATCAACATATTTGCAAAGGCGCAGACGGATCTGGAAGCCCACAGACACGGGAAGTGTCCATTCATGATGCTTGTAATAGCGTTGGTCGTGTGCGCGAATTTCGGGCTTGGATCCTTTGAAGTCCCATGTATATGTGCCGCCCACACCAACAAAGGGAATGAAGGAGAACACACGATCTGGATTGACTCCGCAGCATGAGGTGGTCATATCCCACATGAGGTCAAAGTTGAGGTTGCCCATCTGAGCAGAGTTCATTTTCCCGTAGTTATAATGGAGCTTACCGTAGTAACCGCTGAAACGGAAACCGAGATACGGGCTGAACCAATGGCCGAAGCCGAGATTATATACGGCTGTCACATGACGGTGCGCGTCGCCGTGCTCAAGATAATTTTCAACAAATGGCACAGATACTCCGGCACCGGCCTGAATAAACCAGTTGTCACGCCATGAGGTGCTGTAGTGGTCCTTACATTCTACAGCCTGGACTGTTTCCACAGTAGTTTCTTCAACCACTACTGTCTCCTGTGCTTGCGCAGGACAGGCGGCAAGAAGCATGCTTCCGCAGCCGATGAGTGCTAAAAATCGTGTAGTCTTCATTCTCTTGTAATTTTTAGTGAAAATTGTATTTAAGTATTTTGATAATATTTTATGCTTTGATGCCGAAATGAATTATCTCATATGGCTTATTTTTTGATTTTATAACATATCGTGAGGATAAAATGTTTCAAAAAAACTATCTGAAAAGCCCAAAAAAGCCGATATTTTTTATGGCGAGGAATGGTGTGATTGCCCATTATCATTAAAAAGCCGTATCTTTGCACCTATAATTAATTATAGACCATTCATATGTCACCTAAAAACATAGCAGTGCTCGGCAGTACCGGCAGTATCGGTACTCAGGCATTGGATATAATAGCCGAATATCCGCATTTGTTTCAGGCGAGGCTTTTGGCAGCCGGGAGCAATGTGGACAGACTCATAGAGCAGTGCCGCAAATTCCGGCCGGCTATGGCTATAATAGCTGATGAAGGCAAATATTCGCGCTTGCGCGAAGCCGTGCAACCTTTGGGCATAGCAACAGCTTGCGGTGCCCAAGCTCTTGCCGATGCCATGGAGAGTGATGATTTTTCAACCGTTCTCACCGCTACGGTGGGATACAGCGGCCTCGCACCCACTCTCAGGGCCATAAAAAGCGGAAAAGATATTGCGCTTGCCAACAAAGAAACACTTGTAGTGGCCGGTGAGCTTGTGTCGCGCATGGTGCATGAGTACGGGGTGAAAATGTTGCCTGTAGATTCGGAACATTCTGCCATATACCAATGCATGGTGGGCGAGGATCCGGCTACTGTTTCAAAACTTATCATTACTGCTTCAGGAGGGCCGTTCCGAACCAGTTCGGCAGCCGAGTTGCAGAATGTGACTGTGCGTGATGCGCTTCGTCATCCCAACTGGAATATGGGCGCAAAAATCACGATTGACAGCGCCACTATGCTCAATAAGGCTTTTGAGATAATTGAGGCAAGATGGCTGTTTGATATTCCAGCCGACAGGATTGAAGCCGTGGTGCATCCGCAATCTATTGTACATTCTATGGTGCAGTTCCATGACGGTGCGGTGAAAGCGCAGCTTGGACTTCCCGACATGCATTTGCCTATCCGGTATGCTCTTGGAGAAACGGTAAGACTCCGTGCGTCGGAACGGGCCATGACATTGAGCGACTATGCCCAGCTGACATTTGAGAAACCTGATTATGACCGGTTCCCCTGTCTCGGATTTGCGCATAGAGCTCTTTCCGATGGAGGTACTACCGCTTGCGTGGTAAATGCTGCCAATGAAGTGGCTGTGGCTGCATTTCTTGGCGAGAAAATCAAATTCAGGCAGATTTATGACACCATTGAACACACGCTCGCTCACATGCCGTTTATGTCGTCGCCTGTCTATGAGGATTATGTAAATTATAACACTGAGGCTCGCCGTGTGGCTGCCGATTATATCAACACACTATAAATTCAAGTATCGTTTTATTTATGGAAGCATTTTTGATGAAAGCGTTTCAGCTCATAGTGGCATTGGCTCTGCTGGTGATCATACATGAGTTCGGACATTATATAATAGCGCGTGCCTTTGGCATAAAGGTTGAGAAATTTTATCTGTTTTTCAACCCTTGGTTTTCCATAGCCAAATGGCATCCCAAGAAAAAAGAGCCTAAGCTTGACAAGAACGGCAATCCAAAGGCTTCTTGGCGTGATACCGAATACGGTATCGGTTGGGTGCCCCTCGGTGGCTATGTAAAGATAGCCGGCATGATTGACGAATCAATGGACAAGGAGCAGATGGCCAAGCCCGCCGAGCCGTGGGAGTTCCGCTCCAAGCCGGCTTATCAGCGACTGCTTGTGATGCTTGGTGGAGTGATATTCAATTTCTTGCTTGCTATAATCATATATGCCGGTATAGCGTTCTACTGGGGCAATAAATATGTGCCGCTTGACAAGGCTTATGAGGGTATGGAATTTGCTCCGGAAGCTCAGGCTATAGGGTTCCGTAACGGAGATATCCCACTTATGGCCGACGGGAAACCATTGTCAAGTGCCGACAACAGTTTTGTGTACAATATGATTGATGCCAAAACAGTGACAGTGCTTCGCAATCATACCGACAGTGTGGATATTGCCATACCCGGCGATTTTGTTTTTAAGTTGCAGAAAGACAAAGGGTTCATGCAATTTCGCTTGCCTGTATTTGTTGATAAGGTGATTACCGGTGAAGCAGCCGAAAAAGCCGGTATTATGGCAGGTGACCATATCGTGGCTATAGATACTGTAGCTACCCCGGGTTTTACAGACCTTACAGCAGCACTCAAAACCTATGCGGGCAAGTCTGTGAAAGTTACCTTAGAGCGTAATGGAAAAGCAATGACGGTGACAGCCAAACCTACTGACAGCGGCAAGCTCGGGTTCCAGCTTAAGAGTATCACCGATATATATCCTACTGTAACGGAGCACTACTCGTTTTTTGCATCGGTGCCCAAAGGATGGGAAATCGGAACCTCTACCCTTGGCAACTACGTAAGTTCCATGAAGTTCATATTCACTAAGGACGGTGCCAAGTCCATTGGCGGTTTTGGCGCGATCGGTGATATGTTTCCAGCAAAATGGAGCTGGTATTCTTTCTGGCAGATTACGGCATTTTTGTCAGTTGTGCTTGCGTTCATGAACATACTGCCGATACCGGCTCTTGACGGCGGTCATGTACTGTTTTTGCTGTGGGAAATTGTCAGCCGTCGCAAACCGAGCGAAAAGGTGTTGGAATATGCGCAGATAGCCGGTATGTGCTTCTTGCTGCTGTTGCTTGTATATGCCAATGGTAACGATCTTTGGCGAGGTATTCAGGGTTGGTTGAAATAGGCTTATAATAAAATATGTATAAGACAATCAAATTAAAACGCGGCAAAGAAGAGTCGCTGCTCAGATTTCACCCGTGGGTGTTTTCCGGAGCTATTGATTCAATGCCGACCGATATAGAGGAGGGCGATCTTGTGAGTGTGCTGGCTTCTGACGGCAGTTTGCTTGGTGTAGGGCATTATCAGATAGGCAGCATAGCTGTGAGGATGCTCAGTACAGCAAATGAACCTATAGATGCTTCCTTTTATGCGCGCAGACTTGAAAGCGCATACGAGCTGCGGCGTACACTCGGACTCATCCGCAGCGACAACAATGCTTGTAGGCTTGTGCACGGTGAAGGCGATTTTCTGCCCGGGCTTGTGGTGGATCTTTATGGTCCCACAGCGGTGGTGCAGGCTCATTCACCGGGCATGCACTATGCCCGTCACGTGATTGCGCAGTGTCTTGTGGAACTGAAGGATGCAGGTATTCGCAACGTGTATTATAAATCAGAAACCACATTGCCTTATAAGGCAAGGCTTGATCCGGTCAACCAATATATTATAGGTGGCTATGAAACAGATGAGGCCATTGAAAACGGTTTGAAATTTCACGTTGACTGGCTGCGAGGCCAAAAAACAGGATTTTTTGTGGATCAGCGTGACAATCGTGCATTGCTTGAAAAGTTTGCACAGGGACGCAGAGTGCTCAATATGTTCTGTTACACAGGAGGCTTTTCTGTATATGCTATGCGCGGTGGGGCCTCTCTTGTTCATTCAGTGGATAGTTCTGCAAAGGCTGTGAGCCTTACGGATGCCAATATTGAGTTGAATTTCAAGGGCGATGACCGTCATAAGTCGTTTGCTGAGGACGCATTCAAGTTTCTTGCTGATATGGAGTCCGGAGCTTATGACCTTGTGATTCTTGACCCTCCTGCGTTTGCCAAGCACCGCAGTGCGTTGAAAAATGCTCTTCGCGGGTATCAGCGGTTGAATGCGCGTGCCATGGAGAAAATGCCGTCAGGCAGCGTCCTCTTTACATTCTCGTGCTCTCAGGCCGTAAGCAGGGAGCAGTTCAGGCTTGCAGTATTTTCAGCAGCCGCACAGACCAAACGCAGAGTGCGCATATTGCATCAGCTCACCCAGCCTGCAGACCATCCGGTCAGCATATATCATCCCGAAGGAGAATATCTTAAGGGACTTGTGTTGTATGTAGAATAAATTATTTAATAAATATGTCAATTTTTCGAAACGCGGCTATAGGCACATTCATGGTTTGTGTCGCCGCACCAACTGTTATGGCAGCTACGAAATCGGATTTCAATTATGTAGTGGACCGTTTTGCCGATATTGAAGTGCTCCGCTACAAAGTGCCCGGATTTGAGGAGTTGAGCCTCAACCAGAAAAAACTCATCTATTATCTGACCGAGGCCGGAATTATGGGCCGTGATATATTATGGGATCAGAACGGCAAATACAATCTTCCTATCCGACAGCTTCTTGAAGGGGTTTACACAAACTACTCCGGAGACAAAAACAGCAATGAATTCAAAGCATTTGAAAAGTATATGAAGCAATTGTGGTTTGGTAATGGCGTTCACCACCACTATTCAATGGATAAGTTCGTACCCGAATTTTCCAAAGAATGGCTTCAGGCACAAATATCAGCATTGCCGGCCGACAAGGTTCCATCTAATCTTGACACACTCATGCGCGTGATATTTGATCCAAATTTTATGGCCAAGCGTGTCAATCAGGCTGAGGGCGCTGATTTGATTTTGACTTCCGCCAACAATATGTACGAGGGCGTTACACAGCCGGAAGTAGAGGCATATTATGCCGCACTGAAAGACACTACCGACATGACTCCGGTTTCCTATGGCCTTAATGCCAAGGTGACAAAAGATGCCAACGGCAATGTTGTGGAACAGGTATATAAAATAGGTGGGATGTATAGCCCCGCTATAGAGCGTATAGTTGAGCTGCTGGGAAAGGCAAGACCGTATGCTGAAACACCCAAGCAGGCTGCTGTTATAGACAAGCTTATTGAATTCTATACCACCGGTTCGCTTAAAACTTTTGATGATTATTCCATACTCTGGGTTGAGGACACTGATTCACAGGTGGATTTTATCAACGGGTTTATTGAAAGCTATGGAGACCCTCTCGGTATGACAGGCTCCTATGAATCAATTGTGAACTTCAAAAATATTCCCGCGTCACACCGCACTGAGGTGATAAGCGGCAATGCACAATGGTTTGAGAACAATTCTCCGGTTGATCCACGTTTCCGCAAGGATAAGGTGAAGGGAGTTACGGCCAAGGTGATTACAGCGGCTATTCTTGCCGGCGATTCTTATCCTTCAACTCCTATCGGCATCAATTTGCCCAACGCCAACTGGATACGTGCCGCTCATGGTTCCAAGTCTGTTACCATTGAAAATATAACTCAAGCATATGATGAGGCCTCTCATGGCAACGGATTCAATGAAGAGTTTGTGCCTGATGCCGAGATGCGTGAGCTTATGGACAAATACCTCTTCATTACCGATAATCTGCATACGGATCTTCATGAATGTCTCGGACATGCGTCCGGTCGTTTATTGCCCGGTGTTGATCCAGATGCATTGAAAGCCCATGGCTCTACGCTGGAGGAAGCGCGTGCGGACCTGTTTGCTCTTTATTATCTGGCTGATTCCGAGCTTATGGAGCTTGGCCTTATTGACAATCCTGATGCCTACAAGGCACAATATTATAAATATATACTCAACGGCCTTATGACCCAGCTAATGCGTATTGAGCCGGGTAAGGATGTGGAAGAAGCTCACATGCGTAACCGCAAGCTCATATCCGAATGGTGTATGGACAAAGGCAAAGATGCAAAGGTGATAGAGCTGTATGACATGAATGGCAAAACATATCTGCGCATAAATGATTATGAGGCTCTTCGCGATCTTTTTGGTAAGTTGCTTGGAGAAATCCAGCGTATAAAGAGTGAGGGCGACTATGAGGCCGGCCGTGACTTGGTGGAGAAATATGGCGTGAAAGTTGATCCGAAGCTGCATGCTCAGATACTTGACCGTTATGCACACCTCAATATTGCACCATACAAAGGTTTTGTAAATCCTGTTTATACACCTGTTACTGATGCCGATGGCAATATTACCGATATAACGGTGAGCTATGATGAGGATTATATTCCACAGCATCTCCGTTATTCCCGTAATTATTCTCCGCTCACAAAGTAATGTGACTGGCAGTCAGCATAAAAAACAGGCAACCTTAATCGGGATGCCTGTTTTTTTATGCGTGTCGGATATTGTCGAACCGGCTCTTAGAATAAATATGCTACTCTTACTGCCCATACACGGTTTTGAGCGCTGTAGTCAGTTAATATTTTGGCTTTAAGCGCATAAGTCACACCCAAAGTATAGCTTGCCGACACCTGCCAGTGGCGCAGTATCTCAGCACCAAGGCCAAATTCCATTGACACAGTGCCTGTGCTGTACTTCATGGCATCGTTTTTGTTGTGTCCGACAAGAAATCCAAAAGTCGGGCCTACATAGGCCAACGGTGCTATCTTGTCTTCAAAACCTCCGAGTTTGGTGTATTTGAATCTCAGATGCAAAGGTATGGTGATGTAATGCAGATATGCGCGTTCGGTGCCGTATCCCTGATACCGCCACATAGGTTTTTCGCCCATGTGGAGTTTTGCGCCGCGTTGCTCATAGGCAAGTCCGAAATCCACTCCAAATCCTATTCCGGGAAACATCATTTCGCCTGTTATGCCGGCTCCAAATCCTACTGATTGGTCCACATTCATTAAATCTTGTTTGAAATGCAGGTTTGTGAATGTGACTCCCGCTGTGGGTCCGTATCTGAATTGAGCCGAGGCGGCTGACGGTGCCATAAGGCTCATGACTGCTGCTATAGCTACAAGAAATTTCTTCATGACGTGATTGTAATTTGGGGCAAAATTACACAAATATTCCGAACACACTTCTGATTGGAATATAAAATCACATTTTTTAATTCTTTAAGCCATGAAAAATAAGTAATTTTGCGCTTGGAATAACAAAACTATTAATCACATATATAATGGCAAAAAAGGCTTTACTTATGATCCTCGACGGATGGGGCATTGGCAACCATTCGCACAGCGACGTGATTTACAGTACTCCCACTCCTTACTGGGACTATCTTTTGAAAACTTATCCTCACTCTCAGTTGCAGGCGAGCGGTGAGAATGTCGGATTGCCTGACGGGCAGATGGGTAACTCCGAGGTAGGACACCTGAACATAGGTGCCGGCCGCGTAGTGTATCAGGACCTTGTGAAAATCAACAAGGCTTGTGCCGATGGCTCAATACTTGAAAATCCCGAAATCAAGTCTGCTTTTGAGCATGCCAAGAACACAGGGCATGCCATACATTTCATGGGCTTGACTTCCAATGGCGGTGTACACTCTTCGCTTGATCATCTTTTCGCCCTTTGTGATATTGCAAAGCATTACGGTCTTGAAAAAGTTTATATCCACTGTTTCATGGACGGCCGTGATACCGATCCCCACAGCGGCATAGGTTTCATAAAAGAGCTGCAGGAACATTGTGCAAAGAGTGCCGGTCAGATAGCTTCCATTATTGGTCGTTATTATGCCATGGACCGTGACAAACGCTGGGAACGCGTGAAAGTGGCCTATGACCTGCTTGTAAACGGTGAGGGAGAACAGGCTACCGACCTTGTCGCCGCCATGCAGAAGAGCTATGATGCCGATGTGACCGATGAATTCATCAAACCCATCCACAATGCATCATTACAGAACAGCACCATAAGCGAAGGTGATACCGTGATATTTTTCAACTATCGCAACGACCGTGCAAAAGAGCTTACCACTGTTCTTACCCAGCATGACATGCCCGAAGCCGGCATGCACACTATCCCCGGGTTGGAATACTATTGCATGACTCCTTATGATGCTTCGTTCACCGGCGTGCATATCCTGTTTGATAAAGAAAATGTGGAAAACACTCTTGGTGAATATCTGTCAGGGCTTAATAAAAAACAGCTTCACATCGCTGAAACTGAAAAATATGCTCACGTAACATTCTTCTTCAACGGTGGTCGCGAGGCTCCGTATGAGGGCGAGGAGCGTATTTTGGTGGCATCGCCTAAAGTTGCTACCTACGACCTCAAGCCTGAAATGAGTGCATATGAGGTATGTGACAAACTTACAGAGGCTATCCGTTCACAGGAATATGATTTCATTGTGGTCAACTATGCCAACGGCGATATGGTAGGCCATACCGGCGTGTATGAGGCCATAGAAAAGGCAGTGAAAGCTGTTGATGCATGTGTGGAGAAAACCGTTGAGGCTGCTAAAGCTTCCGATTATGAGGTTATCATTATTGCCGACCATGGCAATGCCGATAATGCCGTTAACCCTGACGGTACTCCCAATACCGCGCACTCTCTTAACCCGGTCCCCTGCGTTTATGTTACGGAAAACAAGAATGCGCATGTGGAAAATGGCAAGCTTGCCGATGTCGCTCCTACAATTCTTAGCATCATGGGCCTTGAAAAACCGGTCGAAATGACGGGCCATTCTTTGATTGATTAATTTCAGCAAACCTAAATCATATGTCCTGCATCAGCTTTTTCGCTTGGTGCAGGACTTTTTTTGTGATGTAAATGCCTGGTGTTTAGGGATATATACGCGCGTGAATAAATGTTAACGGGGCTTATTTTTGCATACTATATGTTGAATAACATAAAAGTGTCATTTTGCTACAAAAAACTGTTATTTATGGCATAATGCCAAAGATTTGCTGTTTAAACCGTGAATATAATGTAAAATAAAGTTAAATCAAATGAGATTTCTATATGATTTGCTTGTGCTGATTTTGAGAATGCTTTACCTTTGTAACGTGTTTTTCATGGTATTAGATTTAAGGTTAACAAGATTGGTTGTCGTGAGACAATCAATTTTTTTATTTAAAGGTTTATGCAAGGAAATGTTATATGTTGTAATTAGTCTGTGAAATGTTGCATTTTGCAGTAATTGTGATAGAAAGAGGGATATAATTTGTATATTTTAGCTTAATTATATATTTTTGTGGCGAATTTGCTGAAAAAGATATAACTTTTTTCTTATCCCCCGCAGATGAGTGCGTGGATAGTATTTTCTTCATTGGCAAATTGTGCAATTGACTCCACAGGCTTTCGCGGGGTTAAATAATGCAATATTAGGGACGTATTTATAATAGGAATTAATAAATAGATATTATGCTTTTTAGGAATTTATGCAGTGTGTTCGTGTTGATTGCCGTCATGCTCTTGTCGTCATGCAAAACCCCGAAGGATATTGCATATATGCAGGGATTTGACCAGGGAGATGTTCAGGCCGTTGTGTCGCAACGCCGTATTACGCTGCAGCCTGATGACAAAGTGTCTATCGTTGTCAGTTCCAAAGATCCGGAGCTTGCGCGAGTATTCAATTTAAGTGTTGCTCAAGTAAGAGTCGGGCAGGACAACGCAAGCTCGCTTACAAGTAATTCTCAGGTATCGGCCTATACCGTGTCTCCGGATGGTAATATAGATTATCCCTTATTGGGTTCGCTGCATGTCGCTGGAATGTCTCGCATGGAAGTTGCCAAAATGATAGAGGCCAAGTTGTTGAAAGATGGTTATCTGAAAGATCCGGTCGTAACCGTAGAGTTTCTTAATGCTACAATATCAGTACTTGGAGAGGTTAATTCCCCGGGTGAATATCCCATTTCACGCGACAATATGACTTTGTTGCAGGCTTTGGGCAAAGCCGGCGACCTGAAGATTACCGGAATGCGTAAAAATGTGCTTGTGGTCCGTGAAGAGAACGGCAAGGATGTGGCTTACCGATTGGATTTGACAGATGCAAAATCTCTCATGGAGTCTCCGGCCTATCATCTACAGCAGAATGATGTTGTGTATGTGGAGCCCAACGACTATGCGAAGCGTCAATCAGTTGTTAACGGTAACAGTATTCTTACTCCGAGTTTCTGGATTTCAATTGCATCATTCTTGTCAACTATAGCTGTTTTGATAACCAAGTAAGTAAATCGCACGTTAATTATAAATATGGAAGAGCCCACAGAACACACACCCCAGCAGTTGTCAACGACTCAAGTCAAGATCAGTGATGTTATATTCATAACACTCAAAAGATGGCCGTGGATTTTATTGTCGTTGGCCATATGTGTCGGTTGCGCAGTACTGTACGTGCTTCGTACGCCGTCTATGTACACTCGTTCTGCTTCTATTGTCATTAAAAGCAGTTCTCAAGGTGCCTCAATATCCGATACATTTGCCGAGATGGGGCTTGTCCAGACAAATTCTAATGTGAATGATGAAATCAGCAAGCTCCAGTCACCAGACATAATGCTTGAGGTTGCCAAGAGATTGAGTCTGGATGAGACTTATAATATTGACGGACGTTTTCACAAGGATTTGCTGTACGGATCCTCATTGCCTATCGATGTGGATTTCTCAACTCTTGCCGATGGAGAGAGTGGCTCCGTTATTGTGAAAATCAATAAAAAGGGTGTGATAGTGTTGAGTGACCTGGTGCTCAATAATATACCTGTTGATTTGCCCAATAGTGGTGTGGCGATTCCGGGTGACACCATACGCACACAATCGGGCAATCTTGTTGTAAGTCTTACCGGACGCGGAAATCCTTCCGGTATGACTATTTATGTGACAAAAATGCCTTTACAGACAGCGGCCTCAATATTCTCCGGACGGCTGACTGTTGCCTTGAAGGAGAAACTTGGAAATACAATCAACCTGTCTGTTATGGATTATTCTCCTGAAAGAGCTGTGGATTTGTTGAACGGAGTCATCGCCGTGTACAATGAAAAGTGGCTTGCAGACAAAAACCAGGTGTCAGTTTCTACCGCCAGTTTTATCAACGAGCGTCTTGCTGTGATTGAAAATGAGCTCGGACATGTGGACAGTGACATAGCTTCATATCAAAGCGAACACCTTATTCCAAATGTGCAGCAGGCTGCAAGCATGTACATGACAGAGAGTCAGGTTGTGTCCACCCAAATGCTTGAGCTTAACAATCAATTGCAAATGACTCGTTATCTGCGTAATTATCTTGGAAGCGAGTCCTCAAGAAATCAGCCGTTGCCCGTTAATGTTGGTTCCGGTAGCCCTGCTATCGAATCACAGATTGCCCAGTATAATGACGCGATGCTGGAACGTAATCAGTTGGCGGCAAACAGCTCACACACTCATCCCATGGTTGTGGACATGGATAACCGCTTGGCGAGCATGCGCTCTACCATCTTGTCGTCACTTGACAACCAAATCACGACACTTGAAACACAGATGCGTAACCTCCAGTCAAGCAAGGCCGGAACCACCGCCCGTATCGCAGCCAATCCCACGCAGGCCAATTATTTGCTGTCGGTTGAGCGTCAGCAGAAAGTTAAGGAGTCATTGTATCTGTTCCTTCTCCAAAAACGTGAGGAAAATGAATTGTCACAAGCATTTACAGCATACAATACCGAAATTATCCAGCGACCCACCGGTTCGCCTTCTCCTACCACTCTTGTGAGATCACGAATTTTGATGATAGCGTTTGTTCTTGGTCTGGCACTCCCGTTTGGGGTTACGTTTGTTATGGAGAGTCTTGACACCCGTGTGCGCGGGCGTAAAGATATTGAGAGCCTAAACATCCCGTTCATGGGCGAAATTCCTAATGACAAGCCGGCTAAGGGTTCAAAATCCAATAGTCGTATTGTGGTGAAGCCGGGTAAGAGAAACGTGATCAACGAGGCGTTTCGCGTATTGCGTACCAATCTTGGGTTCCTCTCTCAAAAGGATAAGGGAAACGTGTTGATGGTTACATCATTCAATCCCGGTTCCGGTAAAACTTTCATATCAATGAACATGGCTGTGAGCCTTGCGATAAAGGGTAAACGTGTGCTTGTGATTGACGGTGACTTGCGCAGAAGTTCAACTTCAGCGTATATTGATTCTCCTGAAACGGGATTGAGTAATTATCTCAATGGAGAGGTGAACAATATCAAGGATATCACCGTATGCGATACTTTGATAAAGGGTCTCTGTGTGATTCCCGTTGGAACCATACCTCCCAATCCCACAGAACTGTTGGAAACCAAGCGTTTTGCCGAGCTGATTGAAAAAGTAAAAGATGAGTATGATTATATATTGATTGACTGTCCTCCTGTAGAGATGATGGCCGATGCTCAGATTATTGAAACTTCAGTTGACAGGACAATATTTGTAATAAGGGCAGGTCTGTTTGAGCGCTCAATGCTTCCCGAGCTACAGAACTTGTATGATGAAAAGAAATATCGCAACATGTCAATTGTGCTCAATGCCACAATGGCCGAAGGTTCCCGCAGAGGTTACAAGTACGGCTATGGCTATGGTTATGGCTACGGGAATTATTCGCATTACACTTCTAACAATAGTTCGTTAAAAATTTGATTATAGGCTAAGCGGCATCTG
>UMBT01079409.1_pt1 | contig 68481 bp, 65 predicted proteins | sample 1964001 | NCBI WGS metagenome assembly UMBT01 (sample SAMEA4835945, study PRJEB28245) | human gut metagenome | biome: gut microbiome; material: fecal sample | place: Denmark | collected 2008
ATTTTTTCTTCCGTTGGTATCAAAACGGGTCTTTGTGCGTAGAATATATCAGGCACAAAAACGGCGCTATAGCCAAGTGGTAAGGCAAGGGTCTGCAACACCCTCATCCCCAGTTCAAATCTGGGTGGCGCCTCCAAAGGATCTTCCGAATCGCTTCGGAAGATCTTTTTTTGTGCCTATATGAGGCTCTTTGTGCTAAATGCCGAAAAGGGGCTTTACAAATGAGATGAATTGTGATAAAATGATACATGCTATATGCGAAACTGGTCGAAATGAGGGATGGTATGGCGCAGAATCTGATCTGGCTTGACTGGGCTGTGCGCCTGCAGGCGCTGGCACAGGCAGGGCTTTATTACGGAAAGGATCCCTTTGACCGGGAACGGTATGCGGAGATTCGCAGCATTGCCGCCCAGATGATTGCCCACCAGGGGGAGATGCCCTTTGAAAAGGTACAGGGTCTGTTCTGCTGTGAAACCGGCTACCAGACTCCGAAGCTGGATACCCGGGCAGCCATCTTCCGGGATGACCGGATCCTGCTGGTACAGGAGAAGAACGGCACCTGGTCCCTGCCGGGCGGTTGGGTGGATGTGGATCTGTCCGTGCTGGAAAATGTGGTCAAGGAAGTCCGGGAGGAAGCCGGACTGGATGTGACGGCGGATCTGGTGATCGCCGTGCAGGACCGGGAAAAGCATAACCAGCCGGTTTATGCATATAAAATATGTAAGATCTTTGTCCGGTGCACCGTCATCGGGGGCGCATTCCGGGAAAATACCGAAACCGTTGCCAGCGACTACTTTTCGCTGGATGCTCTGCCGCCTCTGGCAGAGGAGAAGAACAACCGGGAACAGATTGCAATGTGCTTTGCGGCGCAGCATGCAGAGCATTGGAAAACCCTGCTGGATTAGCGGCGGATAGAAAGGAACAAAAGATATGGCGAATTCAAAAAAGCTGAAAAAACAAAGCAAGCCCAAGCAACTGCCTGCCCATGTGGAGAAAAAACGGGAACAGGAGCGTGCGGCTGCCAAAAAGGCAAAGCGGAGCCGGATCTGGAAGCGGATCGGCATTGCCGCAGGGGCGGTGCTGCTGGTGGGAGGCATTGCCTGGGGGACTATTTTTGCGGTGCAGCGCAGCGGCATTCTGCTACATAACCGGGTGGCAATGTCCAGTGAGCACTTTGAAGTCAACAACGCCATGATGGACTATTATTATGTCGAGCTGGAGAAATCCTTCTTTGCCAGCGGTACGGATTATCTCAAGCGCATCGGGGTGGATCCGAACAAATCCCTGAAGGAGCAGAAGTACCAGGGGGATACCACCTGGTTTGATTATCTGATGCAGACCGTTACCTCCAACAACGAGCAGATGCTGGTGCTGCTGGAGGAAGCCACTGCCCAGGGCATGACCCTGGATGACACGGAAAAGGCGGATCTGGAGCAGAAGCTGTCCCAGATCAATCTGAAGGATTATGCCACCGGGGTGCGGATGGAGGATGTGCGCAAGGCGGTGGAGTATTCCCTGATCGCCACCAAGTACAGCAACAAGATTCTGGCGGATACCAAGACCAAGGAGTCGGACTGGGAAGCGTATTACGCAGAGCATGCGGATGACTACTTGCAGTTGGATGCCATGTCCTACGCCTTTACCATCAGCGAGGAGGGCATGACCGCAGAGGAAGCCATGGAGCAGGCGAAGCTTCTGGATCAGACTACCAGCAAGGAAGCCTTTGAGACCTGGGTGAAGCAGTATCTGACCGGCACCGGGGTTGCAGAGGATGTTGCCGCCCAGACTGTGGAAAAATGCAAGACCACCGGTGCTCTGTCCAGCTTTGGGGATGAGGTGACCGCATGGGCAAAAGCGGATACTACAAAGCCGGGGGACACCTACATTGCCCAGAGCGACACTGCATGCAAGGTGTACCTGCTGCTGAGCAAGCCGGCACGGGATGAACAGCTTACGGTGGACATCCGGCATATTCTCCTGTCCACGGAGAAATGCGGCTCTGCGGAGGCTGCTCTGGAGCGGGCAAAGGCTGTGCTGGAGGAATGGAAGAACGGCGCTGCCAATGAGGCAAGCTTTGCGGAGCTTGCAAAGCAGTATTCGGCGGACGGTTCTGCCAGCAGCGGCGGTCTGTACGAGATGGTATATCCCGGAGAAATGGTAGAGGAGTTCGATCAGTGGTGCTTTGACGAGAGCCGGAAGGATGGGGACACGGACATTGTGGAAACCCAGTACGGCGCCCATGTGATGTACTTTGTAAAGCACAGTCTGCCCAAGTGGGAGGCGGATATCAGCGGCAAGCTGGACAATGAAGGCTATAAGGCTGCATACGATGAATTGGTAAAGGCACATCCGGTTACCAAGAACGATGAGAATATCGCAAAGGTTGCGAATGAGCGCTGAGGGCGCTCGGCTGAAAGGGAGTCTTTCAAATGAAGATCAGAAGAATTGCGGCAATTCTGTTGGCATGCACACTGCTGACCGCAGCAGGATGCGGAAACAAGCAGGAGGAGTCCTCTGGCATGGCATCGACACCGGCTACCACTGCCGGGACACAGCAGACGGCGGCTGAAACCGAGCCTGCGGAACCGGCAACAGAGGCGGTTTCCGCAGTGCACAATCCCCTGACCGGGGAGACCGGCTATAACCAGGACGCAGTGGGGAAACGACCCATTGCGGTAATGGTGAACAATGTAAAACCCTCCCTGCCTCAGTACGGCATTGCGGCGGCGGACATCATTTACGAAATTCCGGTGGAGGGGGGGATTACCCGGCTCATGGCGGTGTATGCGGACTACACGAACCTGCCGGATATCTGCTCTGTGCGCAGTTGCCGGTATTACTACCCGATCCTGGCATACGGCATGGATGCCATTTACTGCCACTGGGGCTGTGACCAGACCATCGCCAAGGATACGCTGGAGCGTCTGGGCATTGACCGGATGGATGGCGGCGGCATTGCCAATAAGGTGATCTTCTTCCGGGATCCTGACCGGGTGGGCAAGTACAACACGGAGCATACAGGGTATCTGAAGGGGGATGCGGTGCCGGATGCCATTGACCAGTTCGGCTTCCGGACGGATACCACCGCCGAAGATGCATTCCGGTTCCTGGATCCGGAAAAGCCGGAAAAGCCGGACGGGGAAAGCTGTGAAACGGTGAATGCTGCATTCTCTGACCAGTATTTCAGCACCTTTACCTACGATGCGTCCAGCGAGACCTATCTCAAGCAGCATTCCGGCAAGCCCCACATGGATCAGAAGGCTGACAAGCAGCTTGCTTTTACCAACGTGATCCTGCTGCAGACGGATATTCACACCCGGCCGGACGGCTATCTGATGGATGTGGCACTGAAGGGGGGCACGGGCTACTACATTTCCTTGGGGGAAGCCCAGGAGATCAAGTGGACAAAGGACGCAGAAGATCAGCCCATCCGGCTTTTTGACCAGAGCGGTAAGGAACTGTCCGTGAATGCAGGCAAAAGCTACATTGGTCTGATCGGTACCAACCGCCCCATTACGATTTCTTAAGGTAATACCGCACAAAGAATGTGTGGTAGATGTGCCAACAGATTTTTCGTCAGATTGCATAGAAACGACGCAGGAATACTGGCGTATTGCAAGGAGTTTCTGTGTGATATGACGGAAAATACGTCAGCAGATGCTGCGCATAGCCGACAGGTGGGCTTTGTGCGGTGTTGCCTTAAGGCTAGAAGGGGAGAGGAATCTCCCTTTTTTCTTTGCATGTATATTTTGCTGCCGGCTGGGCATATTCCAGTCGGAGGCGATGTAACATGAAACGACTGGAACTGATTTTACTGGCTGGACTTTTGGGTGCGATCCTTTATGCAAATGTAAGCAGTGTATCCCGCACGGTGGACAAGCTGCAGGCACAGGTGCTGCGGCTGCACATCCTTGCAAACTCCGACAGTGAGGAAGATCAGGCGCTGAAGCTGGCAGTCCGGGACAGACTTCTGTCCTGTTCGGAGGAGCTGTTCGGGGATGCGCAGACCCTGGAGGAGGCCTATGATGCCGCCCAGAGCAAGCTGGACCGGATCCGGGAGATTGCCCGGCAGGTAGTGCAGGAGCAGGGCTTTACTTATGACGTGGAGGCGGAGCTGGTGGAGATGCCCTTTGATGAGCGGGTGTATGAGGATCTGACCATGCCGGCCGGGGAGTATGAGGCGCTGCGGATCACCATCGGGGAGGCGGAGGGTCACAACTGGTGGTGCGTGATGTATCCGCCCCTGTGCATCCCGGCGGCAGAGTCGGTGCGGAGCGATGCAGACCAGGCGGAAGCGTATTTCGACCAGGGGGAGTATGATCTGCTGACCAATCCCCGGCGGTACCGGGCAAGACTTAAGTGCGCAGAGGTGTTTTCCCGGCTCTGGGACAGGATCAGAGAAAGTGCGGACGAATTTGAAAAAAGTACTTGACAAACGATGCAAAAGGGTATATACTATTACAGTAAAAACAAAGCAGGACTTTCTGTTCTCACCGCCCGTGCATGCATGGTTCGGTCAATATGAACCCATTTTACATGGAATTCGTATGAGTGCAGGATGCTTTCTGCACTCATTTTTGTTTTGAAAACTGACTTGGAGGTGCTGGAAATTAGCAAACAGGAACATCAGATCAACGAAGAGATCCGGGACCGTGAGGTGCTGGTAATCGACGATCAGGGAACAAAGCTGGGTGTGCTTTCCGCAAAGGAAGCGCAGAAGATCGCCTATGACAAGAATCTGGATCTGGTCAAGATCGCGCCCCAGGCGACTCCGCCTGTGTGCCGGATCATGGACTACGGCAAGTTCTGCTTTGAGCAGGCAAAGCGGGAAAAGGAAGCCCGCAAGAACCAGAAGGTTGTGGAGATCAAGGAAATCCGTATGTTTTCTGCGATTGATACCCACGATTTCAACACAAAGGTCAACCAGGCTATCAAATTCCTGCAGTCCGGCGACAAGCTGAAGGTTTCCGTCCGGTTCCGCAAGCGTGCGATTGCGCATCCCCACCTGGGTGAGGAGCTGCTGGCTCGTTTCCGTGAAGCATGCGGCGACATTGCTGTCGTGGATAAGCCGGCAAAGATGGAGGGTCGCAGCATCGTGATGTTCATGTCACCGAAGGCATCCAAGTAATTGAAGGAGGACTATACAATGGCAAAGGTTAAGGTTAAAACGCATTCCGGAGCAAAGAAGCGCTTCAAGGTAACCGGTTCCGGTAAGGTGAAGTATCAGCACACCAACAAGAGACACAGACTGACCCAGAAGGACACCAAGCGGAAGAGAATCGCACGGGGCGCCGGCATCTGCGACTGCACAAACGCACCGACCATCAAGAAGCTCGTTCCCTATCTCTAAGATCCGGCTGCCGGGTCTGCGGAATGCAGTTTCAGATTTTCTGAGTAAATATATTTTGGAGGTATAAGACAATGGCACGAGTGAAGGGTGCAATGGCAACTCGCAAGAGAAGAAATAAAACATTAAAGCTGGCTAAGGGCTACTGGGGCAATAAGAGCAAGCACTTCAAGATGGCCAAGCAGGCCGTTATGAAGTCCGGCAACTACGCTTACATCGGCCGTAAGCAGAAGAAGAGAGATTTCCGGGCACTGTGGATCACCAGAATTTCCGCAGCATGCAAGCTCAACGGCATGAATTATTCCACATTCATGAACGGCTGCAAGAAGGCTGGGATCACACTCAACAGAAAGATGCTGTCTGAGATCGCAATCAACGACGCTGCCGGTTTCACAAAGATTACTGAGCAGGCAAAGGCTGCGCTTCAGTAAGTACATGAACCAAGTGCCTTTCCGTGCGTTTGTGCGGAAAGGCATCCTTATATATGCGGCTCCGTCCGGTACAGTTCAGAAACGGAGGTGTACGATTGCAACACAACACTGTTTTGTCCTCAAAGGACAATGTGAATATCAAACGCTACCAGAAGCTTGCTGCCTCGAAAAAGGAGCGGTACGCCGATGGTCTATTTGTGTTGGAGGGGGTACGGCTCGTCCAGGATGCATTGCTGGAGCAGGCACAGCTGGAGTGTCTGATGGTGACGGAATCGGCTCTGGAAAAGTATCCTGCATTCCTTGCGCAGGCTGATTTGAGGGAAGTACGTTTGCTGGTTATTTCAAATGAGCTTGGCGCAAAAATCGCCCAGACTGAGCAGCCCCAGGGCGTGTTTGCCCTTTGCCGGATGCCCCGGCAGGAGGATTACCAGCCGGTGCTGTACCGGGGCGGACATTTTCTGATGCTCCACCAGTTACAGGATCCGGGCAATCTGGGCATGATCCTGCGGACGGCGGACGCCCTGGGCATTGACGGGGTGTTTCTGTGCGGCTGCTGCGACGTGTACAGCCCCAAGGTCATCCGTGCCACCATGGGTTCTGTGTTCCGGGTGCCATTATGGCAGGAACCGGATACGGACAGGCTCCTTTGCCGAATGCAAGCGGCTGGGGTACATACCTATGCGGCAGTGATCGATCCGGACGCACGGGAGCTGCGTAGCTGTGACTTCAATGGCAGCGCTGCTGTGATGATCGGCAACGAAGGCAACGGCATCCCGGCACAGTTGGCGGATGCCTGTGATACCCGGCTGACCATCCGGATGCAGGGGCATATTAACTCTCTGAATGCGGCAATGGCAGCGGGAATCATTCTTTGGGAATTACAGGGGGGACAGGTATGAACGAGACAAGGTACTGGTTGTGGCTGAGCCTGGTGTTCGGCGCAGGAAATCCCCGGGTATGGCAGCTGCTGGATCATTTCGACAGCGCCCATGACGCCTTTTTCGCCCTGCGGGAGGGAGAGGTCACCGGGCTGACGCCTGCGGAGGAGCGTGCTGCCCGGACAGCCCATCTGGAACAGGTGGATGCGGTGATCGAATACTGTCAGCGCAATGGGATCACCATTACTGCCTTTGACCAGGCGGAGTATCCTGCCATTCTCCGGAGCATTTACAATCCGCCTCTGGTGCTGTTTTCCCTGGGGCATCTGGAGCTCCTGCGGGATTACATCGGTATGACCGTGGTGGGCACCCGGCGTCCCAGCCCTTACAGCTTGCGGGTCACAGAGGCGTTGGCAGGAGGGCTTGCGGAATGCGGTATGACCATCGTCAGCGGTTTTGCCCTGGGTGTGGATTCTGCCGCCCATCGGGCTGCCCTGCGGCGGAATCTGCCTACAGTTGCAGTACTGGGTTGCGGTATCAACGTGAATTATCCCAAGGAAAATGCGGAGCTGAAGGAGCAGATGACCGAAAGCGGACTGATCCTGACGGAATTCCTGCCGGGTACCCAGCCTATGGGCAGCAATTTCCCCAAGCGGAACCGGGTGCTCAGCGGTCTGTCCCTGGGTACTGTTGTGGTGGAGGCTGCCATTGGCAGCGGCTCCCTGATTACCGCAGAGCATGCGGCGGATCAGGGCAGGGATGTGTTCTGCGTGCCTCCGGCAGATATTCTGGACCGGCGGTATGCCGGGGTGTTCCGCTACCTGCGGGACGGGGCGATCCCGGTGTTCACACTGAACGATATCCTGAACGAATATTACACCACCTATCCGCATAAACTATCGACGCCTGTGGATCCCCCCTATGAGGCAAAGCGCAGCCAGTCGGCGGTGCTGTCCCAGGAGGAGGAATTGCCGCCGCCTGTGGTGAAGCCCAAAAAGCAGCCAGAGCAGTCCGCAGAACCGGAGCAGCCGGAAACAACGGCAAAGCCCAAGGGAGATCGAAGCAGTCTGGATCTGTTGCAGACAGCCATTGTGAATTGCCTGGAACAGGAGGGCAAGATGCATGCGGATGTGCTTGCTACCCGGCTGGAGCTGAGCATGGAGGATCTGATGATGTCCCTGACGGAGCTGGAGTTGATGGGGGTCGTGACCTCTCTGTTCGGCAAGGTGTATGAATTAAATTAGAAAGGAGTTTTCTGCCCGGTGGGGCGGAAAATGCAGATATATGTCTAACTTAGTAATTGTGGAGTCTCCTGCCAAGGCAAAGACCATTCAGAAATACCTGGGCGGGGATTATGATGTGATTGCCTCTATGGGACATGTACGGGATTTGCCCAAGTCCAAATTTGGTGTGGATGTGGAGCATGACTTTGCCCCCCAGTACATGGACATGAAGGGCAAGGAGGACGTGATCAAGGATCTGAAGAAGCACGCCAAAAAGGCGGACAAGATCTATCTGGCAACGGACCCGGACCGTGAGGGAGAAGCGATTTCCTGGCATCTGGCGCAGATGCTGAACCTGAATATGGAGGACAACAACCGGGTGGCATTCAACGAAATCACCCAGGCTGGCGTCCGGAACGGTATGAGCCACCCCCACAAGATCGATGTGGATCTGGTGAATGCCCAGCAGGCACGGCGGATTCTGGATCGGATCGTGGGCTATCAGCTGAGTCCCTTCCTGTGGAAAAAGGTGAAGCGGGGATTGTCCGCCGGTCGGGTACAGTCCGTAGCCGTGCGGCTTGTGGTGGATCGGGAAAATGAAATCCGGGCATTCAAGACCCAGGAATACTGGTCCATTGACGCAAAGCTCACCGCTCCCTCCAGCCGGAAGGTGTTTGCGGCAAAGCTTGCAACCATCGACGGGCAGAAGGCAGAGCTTGCCACCAAGGAGCAGACCGACGGCATCCTCCAGACCCTGGAGCAGGCGCAGTTTACGGTTGCCGGGGTCAAGAAGCGGGTCACCAACAAGCAGCCTGCGCCCCCCTTCATTACCTCTACCCTCCAGCAGGACGCCTCCCGGCGGCTGGGTTTCCAGGCTAAGCGCACCATGAAGGCTGCCCAGGAGCTGTACGAAGGCGTGGAGATCGAGGGCATGGGTGCAGTGGGTCTGATCACCTACATGAGAACGGACAGCCTGCGTATTTCCGACGAGGCAAAGGCTGCTGCGGCTGCATACATTGAGCAGACCTACGGCAAGCAGTATCTGCCCCCCACGCCCCGGGTGTTCAAGTCCAAGAAGAATGCTCAGGACGCTCACGAAGCCATTCGTCCCTCCATGCCGGATCTGACGCCGGAGCGGGTGAAGAACAGTCTGACGACGGATCAGTTCAAGCTGTATAAGCTGATCTGGGAGCGGTTCATCGCCAGCCAGATGGCAAACGCCCAGCTGAATACGGTTTCTGCGGATATTACTGCCGGAAACTGCGGCTTTAAGGCATCCGGCTACTCTGTGAAGTTTGAGGGCTTTACGGTGTTGTATGAGGAATCCAAGGATGCGGACGCAGAGGACAACAAGGTGCTGCCTCCTCTGGAGCAGGGAGATCTGCTGAAGGTCAAGAGCCTGGATGGGAACCAGCATTTTACCCAGCCTCCGGCAAGATACTCCGAAGCCACCCTCATCAAGGCACTGGAGGAAAACGGAATCGGCAGACCGAGTACCTATGCCCCCACCATCACTACCATCCTGTCCCGGCTGTATGTGGAGCGGGACGGCAAGCAGCTGCGACCCACCGCACTGGGTGAGGTCATCACCGAGCTGATGAAGGAGCATTTCAAGCATATTGTAGATGCCAAGTTCACGGCGAAGATGGAAACGGATCTGGACCGGGTGGAGCATGGGGACTGCGACTGGGTATCCATGCTGCATGGATTCTACGATGACTTTGAAAAAACCCTGTCCAAGGCGGAGGTTGCCATGGAGGGCAAGCGGGTAAAGGTGCCGGACGAGGAGACCGATGTGGTATGCGAGCTGTGCGGCAAGAAGATGGTCATCAAGATCGGCAGATTCGGCAAGTTCCTGGCATGCCCCGGATTCCCGGAGTGCCGGAACACCAAGAAGATCGTTCAGGAAACCAAGGGTACCTGCCCTTTGTGCGGCAAGAAGATCGTGCTGAAAAAATCCAAGAAGGGCAGAAGCTTTTACGGCTGCGACAACTACCCCAACTGCAATTTCATGACCTGGAGCACCCCGGTGGAGGATACCTGCCCCAAGTGTGGCTGTACCCTGTTCAAGAAGGGTGGGCGTTCCGGTAAGCTGGTATGCGAAAAGCCCGGCTGCGGCTTTGAGCGGAGCCTGAAGGAATGATCCGGGTCATCGGTGCCGGGCTTGCCGGCTGCGAGGCTGCCTGGCAGATCGCCCAGGCGGGTCTGTCGGTGGCTCTGTATGACATGAAGCCAAAGAAGCATACTCCTGCCCACCATGCGGACACCTTTGCAGAGCTGGTGTGCTCTAATTCTCTGAAGGCGTCCCGGCTGGATTCTGCCCCTGGCATGTTGAAAGCGGAAATGGAACGGCTGGGCTCCCTGCTGGTGCCCTGTGCAAAGGCAACCGCAGTGGAGGCAGGGGGCGCTCTTGCGGTGGAGCGGCATGCGTTTTCCCGAATGGTAACGGAGAAAATCCGCTCACACCCGAATATCATGATTTGTGAGGAAGAGGTGGAGCGGATCCCGGAGGGGAAGGTCATTCTTGCCACCGGCCCTCTGACGGCGGATACCCTGGCAAGGGAGATCGCTTTGATTTGTGGGGAGCAGCTGAGCTTTTATGACGCTGCCGCCCCCATTGTCACCCGGGAAAGCCTGGACGAAAGCCGCATATTTTACGCCTCCCGGTACGGGAGAGGAGATGCGGATTACATCAACTGCCCCATGGAAAAGCCGGAGTATGAGGCGTTTTATGAAGCCTTGATCGGGGCGGAGTCTGCTCCCCTGAAGGAATTCGACAAGGCGGCATTCCGGGTGTACGAGGGCTGTATGCCCATTGAAGTGCTGGCAAAGCGTGGGGCGGATACGATGCGGTTCGGCCCGCTGAAGCCGGTGGGACTGACGGATCCCCATACCGGGCGGCGACCCTATGCAGTGGTGCAGCTGCGCAAGGAAAACCGGGAGGGCACTCTGTATAATCTGGTGGGATTTCAGACCAATCTGAAATTCGGAGAGCAGAAACGGGTATTTTCCATGATTCCCGGGCTTGCCCATGCGGAGTTTATGCGCTATGGAGTCATGCACCGGAATTCCTTTCTGAACAGTCCCAGGCTGCTGACGGATACGTATTGCATGCGGACAAACCCGGATCTGTACTTTGCCGGACAGATCACCGGCGTGGAGGGATATATGGAATCTGCCGGCAGCGGACTGGTTGCCGGACTGAACATGGTTCGGGCTGTACAGGGGAAACCGCCGCTGCATCTGCCCCGGGAGACTATGCTGGGGGCGCTGGCGGCACATGTCAGCGACAGCTACAACGAAAAATACCAGCCCATGGGGGCGAATATGGGGATCCTGCCGGAGCTGCCGGAGCGGATCCGGGACAAGAAAGCAAAATACATGGCGCTGGCACAGCGGGGCATGCAGGCACTGGAGGCATTGCTGACGGAGGATGCGGCGCAGACTGGAACGGAATGGGGTGTTTGACCAGATGAATATCATTGTAGACGCATTCGGCGGAGATCATGCTCCCCAGGCAGTGATCCAGGGCGCTGCCATGGCGGTGCAGCAGCTGGGGGTGGAGATCACTCTGGTGGGGGATGAGCAGATCATCCGGAAAACGGCTGAGGAGCAGGGCACATCTCTGGAACAGATCCGGATCCTGCACACCGACGAGGTATTCGAGATGCACGAGGAGCCTACCTCCATCCTGAAGGCCCACAAGAACTGCTCTATGGCGGTGGGACTGCGGGCATTGCGGGATGACCAGGGGGATGCTTTCGTATCCGCCGGCAGTACCGGTGCTCTGGTGGTAGGTGCTACCTTCCTTGCAAAGCGCAGCCCCGGCATCAAGCGTGCGGCACTGGCACCTTTGCTCCCCACTGCAAAGGGAGTCAGCATGCTCATCGACTGCGGTGCCAATGCGGACTGCCGACCGGAGATGCTGGTGCAGTTTGCTCTGATGGGCAGTGCCTATATGAAGAACGTCATGGGCGTGGAGAATCCGGCGGTGGGTCTTGTGAATATCGGTTCGGAGGATACCAAGGGCAGAGAGCTGGAGATCGAGACCTATCACCGGCTGCAGGAGGCACCGGTCAACTTCCGGGGCAACCTGGAGGCACGGGAGATCCCCGGAGGCGAGTATGATGTGATCGTTACCGACGGCTTTACGGGAAACGTGATCCTGAAGCTGTATGAGGGCATGGGTTCCTTTTTTGCACATAAGCTCAAGGACGTGTTCAGCGGAGTCAGTGGCAAGCTGTCCGCAGCATTGGTGCTGCCCCGGATCAAGGCGTTCAAAAAACAGATGGATTACAGCGAGGTGGGCGGCGCTGTGCTGATGGGGATCGCAAAGCCCGTGATCAAAGCCCATGGCAGTTCGGATGCCCGGGCGTTTTACAATGCCATCCGGCAGGCAAAGGCTTGTGTGGATGAGAAAATGATAGTGACACTTACCGCATCGGTTGCGGCGCTGCAGGCTATGGAGGAGAAGAAAATTGAAAGAGCATGAGGCAGGGAATACCCTGAGTTTGGAAGAATTTGAACAGATCATCGGCTACACCTTCCACGATAAGCAGCTGCTGCAGGAGGCGCTGTCCCATTCTTCCTACGCCAACGAAAAGAAGAAGCTGCGCCACAGCAATGAGCGGCTGGAGTTTCTGGGGGACAGTGTGCTGTCCATTGTGGTATCCCAGTACCTGTTCAAGCATTTTACCCATCTGCCGGAGGGGGAACTGACCAAGATCCGGGCAAGCCTGGTTTGTGAAAAATCCCTGCATGTGTTCGCACAGAAGATCCGGCTGGGGGATGCGATCCTGCTGGGCAAGGGGGAGGAAAACACCGGGGGCAGAACCCGTCCCTCCATTCTGGCGGATGCCTTTGAGGCGGTCATCGCCGCCATTTTCCTGGATGGCGGACTGGAGGCGGCAACTCCCTATGTGCTGGGCTTTATCCCGGAGGATATCGACAGCCGCCGGACAGCAGCCTTTTCAGATTACAAGACAGTGCTGCAGGAAATCGTCCAGCAGAATCCGGAGGAGAAGGTGGAGTATATGCTGGTCAAGCAGACCGGCCCGGATCACAACAAGGCATTCGTGGTGAATGTATGCCTGAACTCCAACGTGATCGGCTCCGGCACCGGCAGGAGCAAAAAGGAAGCCGAACAGATGGCGGCAAAGGAAGCGCTGGCTCTGATGGGCTATGAAGCATAAAAACCTGGCGATTTTCATTCCCCACCTGGGCTGCCCCCATCGGTGCAGCTTCTGCGACCAGCACTGCATCAGCGGCAGCGTCCATGCTCCTTCCCCGGAGGAGGTGACCGCCCTTTGCCGGGATACCTTGCCTTCCATGGGGGATCCGGCGCATACCCAAATCGCCTTTTTCGGCGGCAGCTTTACCGCTTTGCCCAGAGATTACATGCTGGGACTGCTGGAAGCGGTACAGCCCTTTTTACGGGATGGGCTTGCAGGGGGTATCCGGCTCTCCACTCGGCCGGATTACATGGACAGGGAAACGGCGGCGCTGCTGGCGTCCTACGGGGTGACAGCTGTGGAGCTTGGAGCACAGAGCCTGTGGGATCCGGTACTGGAAGTGAACGAACGGGGGCATACCGCCCGGGATGTGTACCGGGCTGCCGCATGCGTCCGGGCACAGGGCATGGAACTGGGCTTACAGATGATGACCGGGCTGTATGGCAGTACCCCGGAAACGGATCTTGCCACCGGCAGAGGGTGCATTGCCATGAAACCGGACACCATGCGGATCTACCCCACAGTGGTGCTGCCCGGCACCAGACTTGCCCGGTTGTATGCGGATGGGGCATATCCCATGCTGCCCCTTTCGGACATGATCGACCTGTGCGCCAGGCTGCTGGAGGAATGCGCCGCCGCCGGGATCCGGGTGATCCGCTGTGGGCTCCATGCCCAGGACGGGGTATCGGAAAACCGGATCGCCGGGTATTACCACCCAGCCTTCCGGGAGCTTTGCGAAAGCCGCAGACTGCTGCGCCGGATGCAGGCACAGATCGGCACGCCGGAGCCGGGGCGCATTTATGCGTTTCGGGTGCATCCTGCGGCACTGAGCCGGAGCATCGGCCATAAGGGCTGTAACCGGGCGTGGTTTGCACAGCAGGGGGCAGTGCTGCGGCTGATACAGGATCCGGCATGCGGCATGGAGGAATGCATATGGGAACCGGGCGCATCTGTCCATAGAAAGGAAACACTTGCATGTACTTGAAATCACTTGAGCTTCAGGGGTTTAAATCCTTCCCTGATAAAATCAAGCTGAGCTTTGACAAAGGATTGACTGCTGTAGTGGGACCGAACGGCAGCGGAAAAAGTAACATCGGCGACGCCGTGCGCTGGGTGCTGGGGGAGCAATCCACCAAGACCCTCCGGGGCAACAAGATGGAGGACGTTATTTTTTCCGGTACTGAGGCTCGAAAGCCTGTCGGTTTTGCGGCGGTGACCCTGACCATTGACAATGAACAGGGGGAGCTGGCGTCGGAGGATCGGGAAGTCAGCGTGACCCGGCGGCTGTTTCGCAGCGGGGAAAGCGAATACCAGATCAACGGCAAGAATGTACGGCTCAAGGACATCAACGAGCTGTTCATGGATACGGGTCTGGGCAGGGACGGTTACTCCATCATCGGACAGGGCCGCATTGCGGAGATCGTAGGCGCCAAGAGCAATGAGCGCCGGGATATCTTCGAGGAGGCTGCCGGTATTTCCAAATTTCGCTATAAAAAGCAGGAGGCGGAGCGGCGGCTTCATGCAGCCCAGGAAAATCTGGTGCGGCTGACGGATATTGTGTCGGAGCTGGAGGGCAGAGTGGAGCCTTTGCGGATCCAGTCCGGCAAGGCGGAAAAATTCCTGGAGCTTGCCCAGCAGCGCAAGAGCCTGGAGATCTCCGTATGGGTGAACCGGCTGGATACCCTCCGGGAGAAGCTGGACGCCTTGTCAGAGGAGGCCCTGGTGGCAGCGGCGGAATATGAAAATCTGCAAAACGATATTGACCGGGAGGAAGCCAAGATTGCAGAGGGCTACACCCGGATGCAGGAAAGCGCCATGGGGGTGGAACGGCTCCGGGGACAGATCCTGGAGATCGAACAGAACAGCGCCGCTGTAAAGGCGGATATTGCAGTCAGCGAAAATGATATTCAGCACAGCCGGGCGCAGATTGCCCAGGCGGAGGAAAGCCATGCGGCAGAGCAGCTTTCCCGAACAGAGCTGACAGAGCGCATCCAGGCACAGCAGCAGCGGATCGCACAGCTGGAGCAGGACGCAAAGGACTTTGCGGCACAGATCCAGGAGGCACAGCAGGCATTTGCAGCCCAGGAGCAGGAGGCAGCTGCCGCCGGCAAGGCATATGACGAAGCAGGCAGTGCGGTGAATGCCCTGTATCTGGAGCAGAGCCAGCATCGCTTTACCCAGCAGGCCGCCCGGGAGCAGATCACCCAGCTGAAGCAGACTCTGGAGGGGGGCGAGGATACCGCCGCCCGGCAGGCAGAGCAGTCCGCAGCCTATGAAACCGCCCTGGAGCAGCTTTCCAGGCAACTGGAGCAGGCGCAGAACCGGATCCGGGAACAGGAAAACCGGTTGGGGGGCTATCAGCGGCTGTACGACAGCAAGATGCAGAAGCTCGCCCAGCAGCGGAAGGATTGGGAGGCTGCTACCCTGCGGCTGCGGGAAAAGCAGCAGCGCAGACGGCTGTTGCAGGATCTGGAAAACAGCATGGAGGGCTTTGGACGGAGCATCAAGGAGATTCTTCGTGCCGGGAAAAGCGGCAGGATCAGCGGCATTCACGGCAGTGTGGCACAGCTGGTCAGCGTGAAGCCGGAATACGGGGTGGCCATCGAAACCGCACTGGGTGCTGCCATGCAGAATATCATTGTGGAAAACGAGGACATTGCCAAGCGTTGCATCCGCTATCTGAAGGAGCAGCGTGCCGGCAGAGCCACCTTCCTGCCCTTGACCTCCGTCCGGGGAAATCTGCTGCACGAGCCGAATCTATCCAGTATGGAGGGATTTGTGGCACTGGCGGCGGAATTGGCTGCCTGTGACGCAAAATACGAGGGAATATTCCGTTCCCTGCTGGGACGGATCGCCATTGCGGAAGACATTGACTGTGCCACGGTCATCGCCAAACGGTTTGGCTATAAGTTCCGGATCGTGACCCTGGACGGACAGGTCATCAATGCAGGAGGCTCCTTTACCGGTGGCTCCGCCGCCCATTCCAGCGGGGTGATCACCCGGAAAAATGAGCTGGATACCCTGGGGACGGAGATCGAAGCCCTGACCGCAGAGCAGGAGGGTCAGAGGGCTGCCGGGGAGCGGTTGAAGGCGGAAACCGATAAGCTGCGGTTCGATCTGGACAGCACCCGGGATGCGCTGTCCCAGGCACAGACGGAGGTTATCCGGCTGACGGCGGATCGTACTGCCAAGCAGGCACTGGCGGAATCCGCCCGACAGCAGGCTGCCACCCAGCAGGAACGGGTGGAGCAGGCAAAGCAGAGTCTTGCTCGACAGGAACAGCTGCTGGCGGAAGCCACCCGGGCATTGGAGCAGGTGGATCAGAGCATTGCCCGGCAGGAACAGGCACTTTCTGCCCAACAGGATCTGCGCAGCGGCTTGCAGCAGGCAAGGGAGGCACTTTCCGCACAGCTTGCCAAGCTGAAGCTGGGGCAGATGGAATGCGTGAAGGATCAGGAGTCCGCCCGCCGGGAGCTGGAGAATATGCAGCAGTCGGCGGAGCAGTCCGAGAGCCGGGCAGCTCAGTTGCATGCAATGCTGAAAGAAGCGGAGCAGTTGATTGTCCAGAAGGAGCAGGCGATTGCCCACAGCCGGGAAACCCTGTCCCGGATGCAGGCAGAAACGGAAGCATGCAGACAGGAGATCACCCGGCTCCAGGGGCAGCATGACAGCCAGCAGCAGTACATCAATCAGCTGCGGGAGGGAATGCGTGCCATCAACGAAGCCAAGGAAAAGCGTGCCGGAGAGGCGATGCGGATTGATGAGCGGAAGATCACAGCCCAGAAGGATTACGACAGTCTCATCATGCAGCTGCTGGAAACCTATGAGCTGACCCGTTCGGAGGCGGAGCAACTGGCGGAGCCTTTGGAGGATCTGCAAAAGGCGCAGCAGACCCTGGCACAGATCAAGGGAAGGATCAAGGCACTGGGCAATGTGAACGTGGGCGCCATTGAGGAGTACCGGGAGGTATCCGAACGGTACACCTTCCTGTCCGCACAGGTGGCGGATGTGACCGGCTCCAAGCGGGAACTGGAAAAGCTGATCGAATCCCTGACGGAGGACATGTGCCGGATCTTTGCGGAAAGCTTTGTGCGGATCAACGACAATTTCAAGGCTATTTTCAAGGAGCTGTTCGGAGGCGGCCATGCGGAGCTGATTCTGACAGACCCGGAGCATGTACTGGAATCCGGCATCGAGATCAGCGTGGCGCCTCCCGGCAAGGTCATCAAGAATCTGATTTCCCTGTCCGGCGGCGAGCAGTCCTTTGTGGCAATCTGTATTTATTTTGCGATTTTGAAGCTGCGTCCGGCGCCCTTCTGTATTCTGGATGAGATTGATGCAGCGCTGGATGAAGCAAATGTGCGCAAGTATGCGCAGTATCTGCACCGGTTCACGGAGCATACCCAGTTTGTTCTGGTCACGCACCGCCGCAGTGCCATGGAGGAAGCCAATGTGCTGTACGGCGTGACTATGCAGGCAGACGGCGTTTCCAGGCTCTTGAAGCTGGAACAGCCGGATCTGGACACCACGACACAGGCGTAAGGAGGTACACATATGGGATTATTCAGTAAAATCAAAGAGGGACTGCGGAAAACCAAGGAATCCATGATCAGCGGCATGCAGCGGGTGGTCAATTCCTTTACCAAGATCGATGAGGATCTGTTTGAACAGCTGGAGGAAACCATGATCATGAGCGACATGGGGGTGGAAACCTCTGTGGAGATTTGTGAAAAGCTGCGCAAGCGGGTCAAGGAGCGGGGCGTGACGGATCCGGGAAAGATCATGGAGCTGATCCAGGAGATCATTTCCGAAATGATGGGAGAGGATGTGGCACTGGATCTGTCTACCACGCCCTCCATCATTCTGGTGATCGGGGTCAATGGCGCCGGCAAAACCACCACCATCGGCAAGCTGTGCCATCAGTACAAACAGCAGGGCAAAAAGGTGCTGGTGGCAGCAGCGGATACCTTCCGGGCGGCTGCCATTGATCAGCTGGAGGTCTGGACCCAGCGTGCCGGGGTGGATCTGGTGAAGCATGCGGAGGGCTCCGACCCGGCGGCAGTGGTGTTTGACGCTGTGACTGCTGCAAAGGCGAGAAAAACGGATGTACTGATCTGCGATACCGCAGGTCGGCTGCACAATAAAAAGAATCTGATGGAGGAGCTGCGGAAGATCAACCGGATCATCAGTCAGCAGGCGGAGGGCTGCGCCGTGGAAACCCTGCTGGTGCTGGATGCCACCACCGGGCAGAATGCGGTCAACCAGGCACGGCTGTTTAACGAGGTGGCGGACATTACCGGCATCGTGCTGACCAAGCTGGACGGCACCGCAAAGGGTGGTATTGTGATTTCCATCAAGAATGAGCTGGGCATTCCGGTGAAGCTCATCGGTGTGGGAGAGCAGATCGACGATTTGCAGCCCTTTGACAGCCGCAGCTTTGTAACTGCATTGTTTGAACGGACGGACAAGGGAGAGGAGCAGGCAAATGAAGCAGATCATACTGGCGACGAATAATCAGAACAAGCTGCGGGAGATCTCCCAGATGCTGCGTCCCCTGGGCATTGAGGTACTGTCCCAGTCCCAGGCAGGAGTACAGCTGGATGTGGAGGAGACCGGCACCACCTTTGCAGAGAATGCGGAGCTGAAGGCACGGGCATTTTATGAAAAGACCGGGAAGCCGGTGCTGGCGGATGACAGCGGTCTGGCGGTGGATGCACTGAACGGGGCGCCGGGGGTGTATTCCCATCGGTACGCCGGGGAGCATGCCACGGACGCAGACCGCTGTGCAAAGCTGTTGCAGGAGCTTTCCGGTGTGCCGGAGCAGCAGCGCACTGCCCGGTTTCTGTGCGCCATGTGCTATATTGACGCAACGGGCGATGCCCACAGCTTTCTTGGCAAGGTAGAGGGTATCATCGGCATGGTGCCGGAGGGGGAGAATGGCTTTGGCTATGACCCGGTATTCCGGTACCAGGGCAAGAGCTTTGCGGTACTGACGGCGGAGGAGAAGAATGCAGTCAGTCACCGGGCGGATGCCCTCCGGCAGGTGTATGGGTATTTGGAACAGGAAAGGGGTACAGTATGCTGACAAGCAAACAGCGTGCCGTTCTGCGGGGAATGGCAAACAGTATGGACACGATTTTTCAGGTGGGCAAGGGGGGCATCAGCGACACCCTGGTGGCACAGACTGACGATGCCCTTCGTGCCCGGGAGCTGATTAAGCTACGGGTGCTGGAAAATTCCGGCTACACCGCCCGGGAGGCTGCGGAGCAGCTGGCAGAGCAGACCGGTTCTGATGTGGTACAGGTCATCGGCAGCCGGTTCGTGCTGTACCGGCGCAATCCGAAAAAGCCGGTCATTGATCTGAAATGAGCCGCATTGCCCTGTTTGGCGGCAGCTTCAATCCCATCCACAACGGACACCTGCATCTGGCACAGACGGTTCACCAGCAGTGCGGACTGGATCGGATGCTGCTGATGCCTTCCGGCACGGCGCCTCATAAATCCTCTGATGCCTATGCCCCTGCTGCCGACCGGCTTGCCATGTGCCGGCTGGCAGCGGAGCCTTATCCCTGGCTGGAGGTCAGCGATTATGAGCTGACCAAACCGGGCAAAAGCTATACGGTGGAGACCTTGCGGTATTTGCACAGCCGTTTCCCGGAGGATGCCCTGTTCCTGCTGACCGGCAGCGATATGCTGCTGAGCTTCGACAGCTGGTACTGTTGGCAGGAGATCCTGACCCTTGCAGGATTGCTCTGCGTATCCCGGGGCACGGAACCGGAGGATGTACTGCGCCAGAAGGCGGCGGAGCTTTCCTCCTATGGACAGGTCACAGTGGTGCATGCCAAGCCGCTTCCCATGTCTTCGTCACAAATCCGTCACAAAATTGAGCTTTGCCGAAAATTTTCTTGCTATTTGCCGGAAAACGTAGTACAATATATAATGTTGCACGGACTGTACGGTGTGTGCAACGGTGAGAGCATTGTTTGAGGTGATCGCTTGTATCATTTTGATGAAAACAGGGCGTTCCTGAAGGCACGCCTTTCTAAAAAACGGTATACTCATTCGCTGAACGTTGCCCATGAGGCACAGCGCCTGGCAGAGCTTTACGGAGAGGATCCGGAAAAAGCCTATTTTGCCGGGCTGATGCATGATGTGTGTAAGGAACTGCCTGCGGAGGAACAGGAGGAACTGGTTCGGGCAAGCAGCTTCGCAGTTTCCAAGGAGGAGCTTGTCACCAAGCCCGTGTGGCATGGCATTGCCGGTGCGTACTTTCTTCAGGTGCGCATGGGAGTGACGGATCCGGATGTGCTGAATGCTGTCCGGTATCACACAGTGGGCAGAGCCGGCATGACCCGGCTGGAGGAGATCGTGTACCTGGCGGATCTGATCTCCGAGGATCGTACCTATGATGGCGTGGAGCAGATGCGGCAACTTTGTCTGACCAGCATCAACGCCGCCATGCTGGAGGGGATACGGTTCTCCATTGAAACCACACTGAAAAAGGGCGGATATCTGCCTCCGGTTACAGTGGAGGCTTACAATCAGTATATTTTCTGTGAGAAGCAGGAGAAGCATCACAAGACGAAGACGTGACGGGCAGTTGCAAAGCAAGGGAAAGGAGAGCAGATCTGCGCAGCGGATCTGAAATAGAAACATGGCAAAAAGGACACAGAAGCGCTCCGGTGGGGGCAAGATGGAATACAGAAGCCGCCGACGCAAAAGAATGACCATCGGAGAAAAGCTGGGAGCCGTGGGTGCAGTGATCGGCGCTCTGGTGATCATCATCTGTATGGTGCTGTATATTCCCTTTATCAAGGTAGATGGGGAACAGATTTCCCTGATGCAGATGTTCAAGGATTCCAAGCCTCTGGAGAGTATGGAGGGGGAGCTTTCTTCCAAGACTTCCTCTTATGAAGTGCGCAGTGAGGTGGACAGCACCCTGGACGACGGCTTGGATCTGGATCAGCTGGTAGAAGGACAGTTCACCATTTTGTTCTGCGGCTTTGACGAGGGCAGATCCAATACGGACGTGAATATGCTGGCAGTGTGCGACATCGCCGCCAATACCATCAACATTTTGCAGATTCCCCGGGACAGCTATGTGCCGGATTATACCTCCTTTAAGGCTGGGAAATTCAACAGCGTGTACTCCATGGGGGACAGCTCCAAGTCCAAGATCCAGCGGACAGTGGACTGCGTGGAGGAAACCTTCGGGATCCCGGTGGATCGTTATGTGACCACCGGCTGTTCGGATATTGTAGACATTGTGGATCTGATGGGGGGCGTGGAAGTGGATATGCCCTATACCATTCAGTATGAAGCGGACAAGATCATCAATGCAGGCCCCCAGGTGCTTAGCGGACAGAAGGCGGAGTGGCTGGTGCGGTATCGGCATGGCTACAACGAAGGGGATATCGGTCGTATGCAGGCGCAGCGGATCTTTATGGCTGCCATGATGAACAAGGTATGCGAGACCGGTACTCTGACCATGATGGGCTATATGAAGAAGATCTATGACAACCAGTGGATCGGTACGGATCTGAGCATCGATGAAATGAGCAAGCTGTCCGATTTTGCCATTGCGGTGGGCATGGAAAACATCAGCATGTATATGCTGCCGGGAGAGGGCTACAACTATACCCCCCCAGGGTACAAAAAGCCCTATTCCGTTTATACCATCCACAAGTCGGTGACTGAAGAACTGCTCAATGAGCATTTCCGCCCCTATCTGAAGAAGGAATACGATCTGCCGATCACGGAGCTTGTCAAGGAAGGCAGCTACAAGACCTCGGCTTATGATAACAACAATACCAATCTGGAGGATGTTCACAACGGGGATACCTTCGGAGGTAAATAACAAGGGAGGATGTCTATGACAGCAAAAGAAAAGCTGGAAGTGATCGTGCGTGCACTGGATATGAAGCGTGGTGAAAATATACAGGTTCTGGAGATCTCGGATCTGACCATTCTGGCGGATTATTTTGTGATCGTCAACGGAACCAGCAATACCCATGTAAAGACCCTGGCGGATGAAGCGGAGTTCAAGCTCAGCGAAAAAGGCGTGGAGCCGCTCCGGACGGAGGGCTACCAGAGTGCCTCCTGGATCATTCTGGACTATGGGGACATTGTAGTGCATGTATTTATGAAGGATGCCCGCAGTCTGTATCAGCTGGAGAACCTATGGGCGGACGGTACAGCAGTGGATATCACATCCTATCTGACCAAGGAATAAGGCAACGGGAGGGGTTCCTATGCAAACCAGTGGAAAGGCCATTAGCCTTGTTGCCGCCTGCTATATGATCGCAAAACAGGTGCTGAACGGGCTGCTGGGCGGCTTTGACGTAGGCATGCTGGTGGTGACGGTGGCATTTGCCGTGTGCCTGTTGTACGGGGTACGGTATATGAACTATGTGACTGGCGTATGGCTGGCGGCGGTGGCAATCTACTACCTGCCGGGCAATCTGAAGGGGCTGTCCAACGGAACGCTTTTGTATCTGCTGGAGGGCGTGGTGGATTTGTTCTTTGCGTTTCTGCTGCTGTGGCACAGAGGCGTGCGGCAGCGGTTTACTATGCGGCATTGAGCAAAATATGATAGCAGGCACGGCTGAACAGGTCTGTCTGATGATAGAATCATTTTCAGAAAGAGTGGAGCAAGTATGAGTAAATACGATTTTACGGCGATTGAAAAGAAGTGGCAGAAATACTGGGAGGAGCATCATACCTTTGCAGCCGGCACGGACTATTCCAAGCCCAAGTTCTACGCACTGGTAGAGTTCCCGTATCCCTCCGGACAGGGTCTGCACATCGGGCATCCCCGTCCCTATACGGCAATGGATATCGTATCCAGAAAGCGGCGGCTGGAGGGCTACAACGTGCTGTTCCCTATGGGTTGGGATGCATTCGGTTTGCCCACCGAGAACTATGCCATCAAGAACAAGATCCACCCTGCCATTGTCACCAAGAACAACATTGCCCACTTCAAGGCGCAGCTCCAGTCCCTGGGTTTGTCCTTTGATTGGGATCGGGAGATCAATACCACGGATCCGGAGTATTTCAAGTGGACCCAGTGGATTTTTTTGCAGATGTTCAAGAAGGGTCTTGCATACAAGAAGGAAATGTCTGTAAACTGGTGCACCTCCTGCAAGGTGGTGCTGGCCAACGAGGAAGTGGTCGGCGGTGTATGTGAGCGCTGCGGCGGTGAGGTCATTCACAAGGTCAAGTCCCAGTGGATGCTGAAGATTACCGAGTATGCACAGCGCCTGCTGGATGACCTGGCAGAGGTCAACTACCTGGATAAGATCAAGGCCACCCAGATCAACTGGATTGGTCGCTCCACCGGCGCAGAGGTGGATTTCACCACCACCACCGGGGAGACACTGACAGTGTATACCACCCGGCCGGACACGCTGTTCGGCGCAACCTATATGGTTATTTCTCCGGAGCATCCCTACATTGAAAAGTGGGCGGATAAGCTGTCCAATATGGAGGAAATCCGGGCGTACCAGGAAAAGGCGGCAAGAAAGTCCGATTTTGAGCGGACGGAAATGGCAAAGGATAAGACCGGCGTAGAGCTGAAGGGCATCCGTGCCATCAATCCGGTAAACGGCAGAGAGATTCCCATCTTTATCTCCGATTATGTACTGATGACCTATGGTACCGGTGCCATTATGGCGGTTCCGGCGCATGATACCCGTGACTATGACTTTGCAAAGGTGTTCCACCTTCCCATCATTGAAGTGGTTGCAGGGGGCGATATCGAAAAGGAGGCGTTCACCGACTGTGCCACCGGCAAAATGGTGAACAGCGGCTTCCTGGATGGGCTTTCTGTGGAGGAGGCCAAGGTCAAGATCAAGGAATGGCTGAAGGAAAACGGCAAGGGTCACGAAAAGGTCAACTACAAGCTCCGTGACTGGGTATTCTCCCGGCAGAGATACTGGGGTGAGCCCATCCCGATTGTATACTGTGAAAAGTGCGGGTATGTGCCTCTGCCGGAGTCTGAGCTGCCGCTGACTCTGCCGGAGGTGGCTAGCTATATGCCCACTGACAACGGGGAAAGCCCACTGTCCACCCTGGACAGCTTCATCAACACTACCTGCCCCCACTGCGGCGGCCCAGCAAAGCGGGAAACGGACACCATGCCCCAGTGGGCTGGTTCCTCCTGGTACTATCTGCGTTACTGCGATCCCAAGAATAAGGAGTGCCTGGCATCCAAGGAGGCGTTGGACTACTGGATGCCGGTGGATTGGTACAACGGCGGTATGGAGCATACCACCCTGCATCTGCTGTACTCCCGGTTCTGGCACAAGTTCCTGTACGATATCGGCGCAGTGAGCCAGAAGGAGCCCTACATGCGCCGCACCTCCCACGGTATGATCCTGGGGGAGGACGGACAGAAGATGTCCAAGTCCCGGGGCAATGTCATCAACCCGGATGAGGTAGTTGCACAGTATGGCGCCGATACCCTGCGCCTGTACGAGATGTTCATCGGGGACTTTGAAAAGACCGCTCCCTGGAGTCCTTCCAGCATTCGTGGCTGCAAGCGGTTCCTGGATCGTGTATGGGCATTGCAGGATATGCTCACCGACGGAGAGGAATACCGTCCGGAGACCCGTGCCCTGATGCACAAGACCATCAAGAAGGTTTCTGAGGATATCGAAAATCTGAAGTTCAATACGGCGATTGCCTCCATGATGGCGCTCATCAACGAGATCTACGCACTTGGCTCCATCAACCGGGCAGAGCTGCGGACATTGCTGCTGCTGCTGAATCCCTTTGCACCCCATATGACTGAGGAAATGTATGAGGTTCAGAATCTGGGCGGTGTGCTGAATGAGCAGAAGTGGCCCACCTTTGATCCGGCACTGTGCGTGGATGAAATGGTAGAGCTGGTGGTACAGATCAACGGGAAGGTACGCTCCAAATTGCAGGTTCCGGTGGACAGTGCGCAGGCGGATGTGCTGGAAAAAGCCAAGGCGGAGCCGAAGATCCAGGACGCTTTGCAGGGCAAGCAAATCGTCAAGGAGATATATGTACAAAATAAGCTCGTGAATTTTGTAGCAAAATAACAAATTTGCATTTTGGTCAGATTTCTGCTTGACAAGCAGGAAAGATTGTGATAAAATATAATACGTATTATAAATGGCTTGGGATGCTGACTTAGCCGCCCATCCGGGCAGCTGGGATAGATAGCCTCTGTCTTTGGGACAAAGGGAGGGAGTATAGTGGCAGAAATTCGTGTCGGCAAGAATGAATCCTTGGACACTGCACTGAAAAGATTTAAGAGATCCTGTGCAAAGGATGGCGTGATTGCAGAGGTTCGTAAAAGAGAACACTACGAAAAGCCTTCGGTAAAGCGTAAGAAGAAGTCCGAAGCAGCTCGTAAGCGCAAGTTCTAATTACAGCGATCAGTAAAGGCGGACTTTTTGACAAAGTCCGCCTTTCTTTTTCCAGGCAGCACCCCACGGAGCTTGTGTCGTGCTGCTCCAAGACCATGACCAACCCCACAGGAGGAGTATCAATGTTTCATGCTACAGTCGCATTGCGCAGCGTGTTGCAGATCCAACCGGGTCTGCTGCGGCAATATGGGATCCGGGGCCTGATGCTGGATCTGGACAATACACTGACTACCCACGACAATCCTGCACCGGCAGAGGGCGTATTGAGCTGGATCGGTTTGATGCGGCAGGCGGGGATCGCCATGATGATCGTCTCCAACAACCGGCCCCATCGGGTGCAGCCCTTCGCTACGGCACTGGGATTGCCCTTTGTGGCGGAGGGGGCAAAGCCCCTGCCCAGAGGCTTCCGGCTGGCGCAGAAGCGCATGCAGTTGCCTTTTTCCCAACTGGCAGTGGTAGGCGATCAGATCTTTACGGACATTCTGGGCGCAAACCTGTGCGGAGTCAAGTCCATTTATGTGCGCCCCATTCAGTATGAAAACAAGGGCTTTTTGCGGGTGAAGCGCTGGCTGGAACGGCCGTTCTTGCCAAAGGTATAAGGAGGAGCATATGCGTATTCTGGTGATCCACGGGCCGAATCTGAACCTGCTTGGGGAGCGGGAGCCGGGCATCTACGGCAAGAACGACCTTGCCCATGTGAACGGCGCCATCTTGACCCGGGCGAAGGAGCTGGGGGTGGAATGCGAAGTGTTCCAGTCCAACCATGAGGGAGAGATTCTGGTTCGTCTCCACGAAGCACGGCATGCCTTTGACGGGGTGGTGCTGAACGCCGGGGCGTATACCCACTACAGCTATGCAATCCGGGACGCCATTGCTGCCATCCGGATTCCCTGTGTAGAGGTACACATCAGCAACGTTCACGCCCGGGAGGAATTCCGGCACACCTCCGTGATCGCTCCTGCATGCCTGGGTGTGGTATGCGGCTTTGGGGGCGACAGCTACCTGCTGGCGCTGGAGGGGCTGGTGCGGCATTGCGCCGGACAAAAAACTTTGTGAAAACCCCTTGTCAAACGGGAAGAAATGTTGTATAATAAGGCTATATTTGTGTAACATCTTTTTTGGAGGTTTAATGTATGATTTCAGCTGGCGATTTTAGAAACGGTATCACCTTTGAGCTGGACGGCCAGGTGGTTCAGGTTATCGAATTTCAGCATGTAAAGCCTGGTAAGGGCGCTGCTTTTGTTCGTACCAAGTATAAGAATGTCATTACCGGCAGTGTGGTTGAGCGTTCCTTCAACCCTTCCGATAAGTATCCCACTGCGTTCATTGAAAGAAAGGATATGGAATTCAGCTACAGCGATGGGGATTTGTATTATTTTATGGACACAGAGACCTACGAGATGCTGCCCATCAACAAGGATATGCTGGGTGCGTCCTTTAAGTTTGTCAAGGAGAACATGCCTGTAAAGGTTCTGTCCTACAAGGGCAACGTATTCGGCATTGAGCCCCCCAACTTTGTAGAGTTGCAGGTTACCCAGACTGATCCGGGCTTCAAGGGCAATACTGCCACCAACGCACTGAAGCCTGCAACACTGGAAACCGGTGCAGAGATCAAGGTTCCGCTGTTTATCAACGAAGGCGATATGATCCGTGTAGATACCCGTACCGGCGAGTACATGGAGCGCGCATAAATCCACCCGACGATTCACGCTGACGAGGGAAAGGAGTCTTAAACATGAAGCTGACCGAGAAAATGTCTTATTTGCAGGGCCTGTTGGACGGTCTGGAAGTGGACACTTCCACCAAGGAGGGCAAGGCACTGGTGCAGATGTCCGATGTGATGCAGGAAATGGTAATGTATGTAGAGGATCTGCAGGCACAGGTGGATGAACTCACTGAGCTGTGCGATATTCTGGATGCAGACCTGGGCGATGTGGAAGAAGAAGTGTTTGATCTGGATGACGATTGCTGCTGCGAGGATGACGACTGCGATTTCGACGATGAGGACGAAATGTATGAGGTTTGCTGTCCCAGCTGCGGAGACACCATCCTGCTCAACGACAGCATTCTGGAGGAAGGCTCCATGGAATGTCCCAACTGCGGCGAAACACTGGAGTTTGACTACGACGATCTGGTGATCGAGGACGCAGAGGATCCTGAGGACACAGACGAGTAAACGCTCCGAAAACTGAATAGAAGAACGTTTCAGGGCGAGGTGCAATTCCTCACCGGTGGTGATGCGGCATGCTGCAAAGTCCACGAGCCGAAAGGCTGAATCGGTGCAAATCCGATACCGACGGTTATAGTCCGGATGAGAGAAACAAAACGCAAAAATGCGTTTTTTCGCCCATACTGCAATGGTATGGGCGTTTTTCATTGGTAAAGGAGTTTTGAATATGGAACACACAACCCACAGCACACGCACAAGGGCAAAATTGGACGTCAAGCAGTTGGTGGTATTGGCACTGCTTTCTGCCATGGCGTTTATCTCTCTGTTTTTGGTGGATATTCCGGTATACGGATTTTTGTCCTATGAGCCCAAGGATATTTTCATCACCCTGGGAGGCTTCCTCTACGGCCCTATGGCAACCGTGTTTATGTCCGTGGTAATTTCCTTTTTGGAATTTGTCACCATAAGCACCACCGGTCCCATCGGGCTTCTGATGAACATCATTTCTACGGTAGCTTTTGCTGCCCCCGCTGCTGTCATTTACCGGCGGCATCGCACCATGTCTATGGCGCTCCTGAGTCTGTTCAGCGGCACGGTGCTGATGACGGGAGTTATGCTCCTATGGAACTATCTGGTGACCCCCCTGTATATGGGCACACCCAGAGATGTGGTGGCGTCCATGCTTCTGCCTGTGTTCCTGCCCTTTAATCTGGCGAAGGCAGGGCTGAACGGTGCGCTGACCCTGCTGCTGTATAAACCCTTTGTGACCATGCTGCGGATGCTGCACTTCGCTGAACCCAGCGTACAGCCCACTGGTTCCCGCCGGGTGAGCGTATTTTCCATTCTGGTGGCAGCCTTCCTGCTGATCACCTGTGTGGCATTCATTGTTGTACACTAAGGCAACGTTGCACATAGTTTGACTGATGGCTTCGCACGGTATTGTCTGAACCACATAAACCAGAACCCCTCCGCATATATTGATGGCGGAGGGGTTCTTTTTATGAAACAGTATATTTGCCTGTTGGCAGTATTTTTGATGGGATGCACCCCCGGAACCGGCAGAATCACTCCCGGCATGGGCATGCGTCTGGAGCTTCAGGAGCAGACGGCAGAGCAGCTGCATCTTCCTGTGCAGCAGTCCGGATCTCCGGTGGTTGCGGCATGGCTGACGGCGGTTTCTCTGTCGGACATGCTCAAGGGGGCTACGGAAGCGGCATATCGTGCCGCTGTACACCAGGAGCTGACCTGGCTATGTGAGAATGGTTTTACGGATGTGTTCGTGCAGGTGCGCAGCAATGGAGACGCCTATTACCGATCCCGGGTGTATCCCAGGGCTGCATCCTGGAGCCAGGATTTTGACCCGTTGCAGGTGTTCCTGGAGGAAAATCGGCAGGTGGGCTTGCAGGTGCATGCCTGGATCAATCCCTACCGGTGTCAGACCGCCGGGCAGATGCTGAAGATTCCGGATACATATCCCACCCGTATGTGGGCACAGGAACAGGCAGAACCCATTGTACAGGTGTCCGGCAGATGGTATCTGAACCCGGCAGATGCGCATGCTCAGGCACTGATCTGTACGGGGGCACAGGAGCTTCTGGACGGGTATGACATTGCCGGGCTGCACATTGACGACTACTTTTACCCCACCACGGAGCCGGAGATGGACGCCGCTGCCTTTGCTGCATCCCGGTCGGAGGATCTGACAGCATGGCGTACAGAGCAGGTAAACACGCTTGTAGCCGCTCTGTATGCCCAAGCCCATGCAGCAGACAGGATCTTCAGCATCAGCCCCCGGGGAGATCCCGCAGCCAGTGCACAGCTACTGTATGCAGACCCGGAGACCTGGTGCAGCCTGTCGGGCTACTGTGACTGGATCCTGCCGCAGCTATACTATGGCTTTGACAATGAGACCTGCGGTTTTGCGGAGATGCTTGCCCTTTGGCAGGGGATGGTGCAAACCGATGGGGTGCGGCTGATCCCCGGCATCTGTACCTATAAGGTGGGACAGGCAGACGATTGGGCAGGCACCGGCAGAATGGAATGGGTCACAGAGCAGGAGATCCCGGCACGGCAGGCTGCTGCAGTGCTGGAGGCAGGGCTGAACGGGGTGGCAGTATACAGCAGCGCCTCCACCCGGGAACTGGATGCTCCGGAGATGGAGGCGCTGAAACAACAGCTATGCAGGTTTACGCAAGTGCCGCCTTGAGGGCGTCCACCATGTCAGTGCGCTCCCAGGCAACCTGTAAGTCCTCACGACCCATATGGCCATATGCAGCCAGTTGACGGTACTGGGGCTTCTTCAGCTTCAGCTTGCGGATGATAGCAGCGGGTCGCAGGTCAAACACCTTGTCCACAGCCTTTGCAATGGCGCTTTCGTCCGCCTTGCCGGTGCCGAAGGTGTCCACCAGAATGGAAACCGGCTTTGCCACGCCGATGGCGTAAGCCAGCTGCACCTCGCACTTGTCTGCCAGTCCGGCAGCGACAATGTTCTTGGCAATGTACCGTGCTGCGTATGCGGCGGAGCGGTCAACCTTTGTGGGATCCTTGCCGCTGAAAGCGCCGCCCCCGTGCCGGGAATAGCCCCCGTAGGTGTCCACGATGATTTTTCTGCCGGTCAGACCGCTGTCCCCCTGGGGGCCGCCGATGACGAACCGACCAGTGGGGTTGATGTAGAACTTGGTGTCAGCGTCCATCAGTTCCGCCGGGATTACCGGCTTGATTACATATTCCAGAATATCCTCCCGGATCTGTTCCAGGGGGATCTCCGGGGCATGCTGGGAAGAAACCACAATGGCGTCCAGCCGAGCCGGTTTGCCGTCATCGTATTCCACGGTCACCTGGGTCTTGCCGTCCGGCCGCAGATACCGGAGGGTGCCGTCCTTCCGGACAGCGGTCAGTTGCATGGCAAGCCGATGGGCCAGGGAAATGGGCATGGGCATCAGCTCCTTGGTTTCGTTGCAGGCGTAGCCAAACATAATTCCCTGGTCGCCGGCACCGTTTCCCGCGTCTGCATCCTCACCCTCCTTGGACTCCAGCGCCTCGTTGACACCCATGGCAATGTCGCAGGACTGCTCGTCCATGGATGTGAGAATGGAGCAGGTATGACCGTCAAAGCCGTACTTTGCCCGATCGTAGCCAATGTCTACGATCACCTCCCGGGCGATCCGGGGGATGTCAATGTCCGCCTTGGTGCTGATCTCGCCCATGCACAAGACCATACCGGTGGTGCAGCAGGTTTCACAAGCCACTCTGCCCTCCGGATCCTGTTCCAGGATCGCATCCAGAATGGCATCGGAGATCTGGTCACAGATCTTGTCCGGATGTCCCTCAGTGACAGATTCGGACGTAAAAAATTTTTTCATGTTTGCATTCCTCCATACAATAAAAAGAGCGCTCAACATGAGCGCTTGTGAGTTCTGTATTCACAAACCTCATCTCTCGGATGCTGTGCATCCGCAGGAATTAGCACCTTTCTCGAAAACGAGCGGTTGCCGGGCGTCACAGGACCAGTTCCTCAGCCTCTCTTGATAAGGGTATAAATTCATTATAGCACAGGATTCGACATCTGTCAAGTAGAAAGGAAGGGTCATTCATGCGTATTCTTACGATCGTTGCTGCCTTTGCAGCCTGCTTCACGCTGCTGCCTGCCGCTGTGCTGCTGACGGGCAGGGAAGCGTCGGCGGAATCCACCCCCAGGCAGCCGGATTCCTCTGAAGCATCCGGCACCGAGCCCATACAGCCCACAGCATCTCTGGAGGATTATAGGGTGCTGGATATTACCACCGGCTCCGTGGAAGCCGTGTCCGTCCGGGACTATGTGATCGGCGCTGTATGCGCTGAAATGCCTGCCACCTTTGAGCCGGAGGCGCTGAAGGCCCAGGCGGTTGCCGCCCATACCTATGCGGAACGGCAGCGCAGGAGTGAGGCGCAGTCCCCAACGGCAGAACTATCCGGGGCGGATTTCTCCAACGACAGCCGCCACTACCAGGCGTTCTATACCCTGGATCAGATCAAGGGTTTTTACGGAGACAGCTTTGATGTGTACTACCCCAAGGTGGAGGCGGCGGTGGATGCGGTACTGGAGGAGATCCTCTGTTATCAGGATGCCCCCATCATTGCGGCGTTCCACTCCCTTTCCACCGGGGTCACGGAGGATGCCGCCCAGGTCTGGGGCAGCGCCATACCCTATCTGGTGCCGGTGGACAGTCCGGCGGATTGTGATGCGCCCAAGTACCGGGAGGAGGTGACGCTGACGGCGGATGTGGTAAAGGAAAAGCTGCTGACGGCGGTGCCGGAGCTGAAATTGTCCGACCAGCCCGGGGATTGGTTCGGCGAAGCGAAACGGACGGATTTCGGCACAGTCTGCACCATGCAGGTGGGGGATCAGTCCCTGGGAGGGCAGACCCTTCGTGGGGCATTCGGTCTGCGCTCGGCGGCATTTACCCTGTTCCTGGAGGGGGACAGCTTTACCTTTGTGACCAAGGGCTACGGGCACTGCGTAGGGATGAGTCAGTACGGCGCCAACGCCATGGCGGCGGAGGGCAGCAGCTATGCGGACATCCTTGCCCATTACTATCCGGGCACGGAGCTGAAAGATTGCCGGGCATAAAAAAAGCAGACGATGCAATATCGTCTGCTTTGCCTGTTTTATTTGTTTTCCAGACCCTTCATCAAAGCGTCTACGATCTCGGGATACTCCCACTTCATAGCGGTACGGTTATACAAGCCGAATGCCTCACCGGAATTGAAGGCGTTGTTGTCCCACCAGATGCAGGGGATGCCCACCTTGGATGCTGCGGAGGTGTAGGCGGTTGCCCACTCACAGCGATCCTCTGTATTGTACTTGTTCCGGGCACCGAACTCGCCGATGATGACGGCGTGTCCCTTTTGCAGGAAGTATTGGTTCAGCGTCTGCATCAGGGTTTCGATCTGAGCAGCGTCCCCGACCGGGTCGTAATCAAAGGTGCCCTTGGCGTTCAGGGCGAAATTATAGGGGGTATATGCGTGGATGGAAACGATGACCTTATCGTCCTCCGGAATCACAAATTCGCTGAGTACATCCGTTGTGGTTGCAGCCGCATAAGTGGGGATCATGACGCAGCGCTTGGGATTGTTGCCGCCGCTGTTCCGGATGGTATCCACAAAGGCAGCGTTTAGCTGGTTGATCACATCCCGTGCCTCCGGGTTGCCGCCGCTCCATTCGCTGGGGGTATCCACCATGCGAGGTTCGTTCATACCCTCAAAGATCAGATGCTCGTCATAGCCCTCAAACCGGGCAGCAATCTGCTTCCAGATGGCAACCAGCTCCGCCTTGGCAGGCTCCAGATTGTCATAGGAGGGGAAGTGCCAGTCCTCATGGTGCAGGTTGATGATACAGTACAGGTCGTTGTTGATGACGTAATTCACAACCTCCTGCACCCGGTTGAGCCACTCCTCGTTGATCTTGTAATCCGGTGCGTCTCCCAGATGCCCTGTCCAGGTTACGGGAACCCGGATCACATTAAAGCCCTTTTCCTTTACCGCCTTGATCATATCCTCGGTGGTCTTGGGATTGCCCCAACTGGTCTCTGCGCTGAGGGGGTCATCCTTGGTACCGCCGGTGGCATCCAGGGTGTTGCCCAGACTCCAGCCGATCTTCAGCTCCTGTACCAACTGGGTGCCGGTCAGATCCCGCATTTCCTTGATCTTATTTTCTTCTTCCTTCTTGCCGCAGCCTGCCAGCAGACTCATGCCCATGACGCCGGTCAGGCACAGAGCCGCCAGCTTTTTTAGATGTGATTTGATCATATTTCCCCCTTATTTTCTTTACGCAGTGACAATCTTGCTTGCCTGCTGCAAATTCAGCTTTTCTACCGCTGCTTCACGCATTTTGTACTTGAGGATCTTGCCGGCTGCATTCATAGGGAACTCGGTAACGAAGTCCACATACCGGGGTACCTTGTGCTTTGCCATGTGATCCAGTACATACTGCTTGATCTCTTCCTCGCTGCTGGTTTCCCCGTCATTGAGGATGATGCATGCCATGATTTCCTCGCCGTACTGCTTGTCCGGTACGCCGATTACCTGTACATCCTTTACCTTCGGATGGGTGTAGAGAAAGTCCTCGATCTCCTTGGGGTAGATATTCTCGCCGCCCCGGATGATCATATCCTTGATTCTGCCGGTGATCTTGTAGTAGCCCTTCTTGGTGCGCCGTGCCAGGTCGCCGGTGTGGAGCCAGCCGTTTTCATCGATGGCGGCAGCAGTTGCCTCCGGCATCTTGTAGTAGCCCTTCATGATATTGTAGCCCCGGGCAACGAATTCGCCGTCCACCTCGTCCGGAAGATCCTCGTTGGTTTCCGGATCCACGATCTTGCACTCTACGCCGAAGATGGGGCCGCCCACGGTGTTGACACGATCCTCAATGGAGTCGGTGGTCTTACTCATGGTAGTTGCCGGGGAAGCCTCGGTCTGCCCGTAGGTAATGCAGATCTCGTCCATGTGCATCTTCTCGATCACATCCTGCATGGTCTTGATGGGGCAGGGGGAACCTGCCATAATGCCGGTACGCATGTGGGAGAAGTCGGTCTTTTCAAAGTCCGGATGCCCCAGCATAGCGATGAACATGGTGGGCACTCCGTGGAATGCGGTGATCTTCTCCTTGTTGATGCAGGCAAGTCCCTTTCTGGGTGAGAATGCAGTGATGGGAGACATGGTGGTGCCGTGGGTGACGGATGCGGTCATTGCCAGAACCATGCCGAAGCAGTGGAACATGGGCACCTGGATCATCATCCGGTCTGCGGTGGACAGATCCATGCAGTCGCCGATGGCCTTGCCGTTGTTGACCACGTTGTAGTGGGTCAGCATAACGCCCTTGGGGAAGCCGGTGGTACCGGAGGTATACTGCATGTTGCACACATCGTTTTTGTCGATGGTGCGGCGGCGTGCCTCCACCTCGCTATAGGGAACCTGCTCTGCCAGCTTGATTGCCTCATCCCAGGTGTAGCAGCCCGGCTGCCTGGAGTCGGTGGTGATGATATTCTTCAGGAAGGGGAACTTCTTGGATTCCAGCTTGCCTGGCTCACAGGTTGCAAGCTCCGGACAAAGCTCCTTCATGATGCCCACGTAGTCAGAATCCTTGTAGCCGTCGATCATGACCAGGGTGTGGGTATCGGACTGCCGCAGCAGATATTCTGCCTCGTGGATCTTATATGCGGTATTAACGGTAACCAGTACGGCGCCGATCTTGGTGGTTGCCCAGAAGGTAATGTACCATGCAGGTACATTGGTTGCCCAGATGGCGACGTGATCCCCCTTGCGTACACCCATGGCGATCAAAGCCCGGGCAAAGGTGTCCACATCGCTGCGGAATTCCGGATAGGTTCTGGTGTAATCCAGCTCCGTGTAGCGGAACGCATACTGGGTGGGGAATTCCTCGCACACACGATCCAGCACATCCGGGAAGGTGTAGTCAATGAGCCGCTCCTTGGGCCAGATATACTTGCCGGTTTTCCGGTTGTTGTCCTGGAGCGGGTGCTTATGCTTTCTGCGGAAGGGACGCATAAATTCTGCATACTGGGGGAATACCACGCCGGCATCCAGCAGATTGGGCATCCACAGCTTGACCCATTCCAGGGATACATAGCCGGTGTACTGGATGGACTGGAGGGCTTCGATCATCTTCTGGATGGGCAGATCGCCTTCGCCCATCATCTTGTAGACCACCTTGCCGTTTTCCATCACACTGTCCTTGATGTGGACGTACTTGATCAGTTCTCCAAGGTTTGCAACTGTCTGCTCCGGGGATTCACCGGCAAACCGATAGGGGTGATGCATATCCCACAAAGCAGCGATCTTGTGGCTGTTTACGCTGTCCAGCAGTGCTCTGAGTCGGTGGGTATCGCTGTAAACACCGTTGGTTTCCACCAACAGGGTCACATCATACTGCGCTGCAATGGGCGCCAGCTTCTTGAGCTGCTCTGCTACATAGGCGTCATCCACTTCTCCGTTGGGTGCAGCCTCCAGATCCGCCAGAACCCGGATATAGGGGGCGTTGATCTGCTGCGCCAGCTTGCAGTATTCGGTCAGTTCCGCAATGGTTTCTGCTTCCTTTTCCTTGAACTTCAGGCAGCAGCCGGAGGAAAGGCAGGGGATCTCAATGTTCAGTGCCTTCAGCTTTGCCATGGTTTTGGGACGGTTTGCCTCAGTAAAGGGCATTGCCTTGTAAGCGGCAAAGTCATCGCCCATGCCCCGGATCTCGATGCCGTCAAAGCCAAGATCCTTTGCCATGGAGTAAATATCCACCCAGGAATAATCCGGACAGGCGATTGTTGAAAAACTGATCTTCATAACGAAAGTCTCTCCTTATTTTTGATGATCCTTCTGACGGATCTGGGCACGCTTGATCTTGCCGCCCAGGGTCTTGGGGAGTTCATCTACATATTCAATGATACGGGGGTATTTGTAGGGGGCTGTTACATGCTTTACATGATTCTGCAGTTCCTTGGTCAGCTCCTGGCTGGCAGTATAGCCCTTTGCCAGGACGATGGTTGCCTTTACTACCTGTCCACGGATGGGGTCCGGTGCGGCAGTGATGGCGCATTCTACAACAGCCGGATGCTCGATCAGCGCACTTTCAACCTCAAAGGGTCCGATCCGGTAGCCGGAGCACTTGATGACATCATCGTTTCTGCCGACGAACCAGTAGTAGCCGTTGGAATCACGCCAAGCCATGTCGCCGGTGTTGTAATTCTTGCCGCCCAGAACCTTTTCTGTCAGCTCCGGGTTCTTGTAATAGCCGGTGAACAGGCCTACCGGGAAGGATTTGTCGATATCACAGATGGAAATGGTGCCTTCCTCGCCGTCGTCACACAGGTTACCTTCACTGTCCAGCAGCTGAATGTTGAACAGGGGGGAGGGCTTGCCGGTGGAGCCGGGCTTGGGGTCGATCCACTTGAAGTTTGCAATCAGAACCGGGCCTTCTGTCTGCCCGAAGCCTTCCCGCATCTTCAGACCGGTCAGATCGTAGATCTTGCGGAATACCTCCGGATTCAGAGGCTCTCCAGCATTGCAGAAGTTTTCAATGCTGGACAGGTCAAACTTGGACATATCCTCCTGTAGCATGAATCGGTACATGGTGGGCGGTGCGCAGAAGGTGGTGATCCGGTACTTGCTGATCTTCTCCAGCAGCTTCAGGGGGATAAACTTGTCCATATCGTAGCAGAAGATGACTGCACCGCAGATCCACTGACCGTAGATCTTGCCCCAGCCGAACTTTGCCCAGCCGGAGTCGGATACGCTCATATGCAGCTTGTTTTCCTGCACCTGCTGCCAGTACTTCGCGGTGATGATGTGTCCCAGGGGGTGCGCAAAGTTGTGGCGAACCATCTTGGGCATGCCGGTGGTGCCGGAGGTGAAGTATACCAGCATGATATCATCCCAGCGGGTGGCAGCCTCCCCGGTGGGGCGCTCAAAGGTATCCGGGAACTTGGCGATTTCCTCCTCCAGGTATGCCCAGCCTTCCCGCTTTTCTGCTACCATGATCTTATACTGGAGGGTGTCGATCTGGGGAAATGCTGCATTGACCTGGTTCATTACAAAGTCATCGTTGACGCAGATGATTGCCTTGACGCCGGCAGCATTGCCCCGGTATACAATGTCCTTGGTGGTCAGCTGCAGGGTGCCCGGGATCAGCGTTGCGCCGATCTTGTGCAGGGCAACCGCACAGATCCAGTACTCCCAGCGGCGGCGCAGGATCATCATCACCACATCGCCCTTTTGGATGCCCAGGCTTACAAAGTAGTTTGCCGCCTGGTTGGACAGCTTCTTGATATCGGTAAAGGTGAAGCGGCGTTCCTCATCGTGGTCATTGCACCAAACCAGTGCCAGCTTGTCCGGCTCCTGCTTTGCCCATTCATCTACGATGTCAAAGCCGAAGTTGAAGTCCTCCGGAACGTTGATCTTGAAATTTTCCTTAAAATCCTCATAGGAATCGAAGTCGATCCGCGGTAGGTATCGGTCTAGCAACATATTATATTACTTCCTCTCTTATATGTGGGTTATTCAGCGATCACGGTCAAAAATCTTGCCTTGGAGTCGCCCACGCAACGCTGACCGTGGGGGTAGGTGGGGTTAAAGTAGATGGAGTCGCCCTCGTTCAGGATGATCTCCTTGTCTTCAAACACAACGGCAACACTGCCCTTGAGCACCAGATTGAACTCTTGACCCGCATGGGTTACCAGGGAAGCAGGCGCATCGGTCGGATCCAGTGTAACCAGCAGGGGCTGCATGATCTTGTCGGTATAACGGAACGCCAGATCCTTGTAGCGGTAGCCTTCGTACCGGCTGAAGCTCATGCCATGCCCCCGGCGGACGACGTGATATGTATCCAGTCTTGCAGGAGAACCTGTGACCAGCTCTGTAAAATCGACCTTAAACATTTTGGAAATTTCGTAAATGGTGCTGATGGGGAAATTGCCTTCTGTTTCGTAGCCGATGTAGGTTTCTTCAGAAATGCCCAGCTCCTTTGCCAGCTGTGCGGTGGAATAGTCGCATACCTCCCGTAGCTCCCGGATGCGGTTTGCGATTTCACTGATTTCGCTTTGCATAGTAGTTCCTCCTTTTTGATGTCCCTTATGCGGGCAAATAAAAAAACGGTTAAAAGCATACGCCTTTAACCGTTATTGACCATTCTATCAGAACAGGACGCAATTCCAGCGGAACAGCGCAGCTCCGATCATGCACATAACAGAGGGCGCACAGTATTCTTCAGACGCACGACTGCTAGGTTCACGACGAAAAACTGTGCCATGGTGGTTCCTCCTCCTGTAAAATTATGAGCATGTTTTTATTATACGAGCATGCGCCGGATTTGTCAAGAGCTTTTTGTGTTTTTATCACTTTTCACAGGAAAACAGGGGAAAAAGCCTGCATCCTTGTCAAAAGTTATTCATCAACTGTTTGTAATCCTCCAGGGAATAGGAGTGCGTATCGGTGTCCGGGCTGCTGCTCCGCTTTGCACGGGCGGCATCCACCGCCTCCCGGCTGGTCAGCCCCTCGTTCTCCCAGGTGGCAAGAATTTTGTCGATGTAGGAGAAATTCAGCTTGTCAATGGATTCCACGCAGAGCTCGTAGGCGTAGGTGATCATCTCCAGCTTGTAGCCCTTACTCTGCCACTGGTCGATGAATGCCTGCTGCTTGGTGGTGGGGCGGCGCTGCATTTCAAACGCCCGTATGATATCCGCAGTAAAGGTGCGCTGCGCCGTCAGTGCCTGTACCTCCTGCTGGGCACGCTGGAAGGTGAGAATATCCCGCTCCTGCCAGCTGACTGCAACGGTTTCAATGTAGCGTACATGGGGCTTCTCGATGGAAATGCAGTACCCGATCAGCATCAGGATCACATCCGGCCCAAGTCCCAGATAGTCTCGCATCCACAGCAGGGAGCGCTGCTCCGTGGGAGTCAGCATCCGGTGAAACTGCTGCTCCGCCATGTCGAACAGGCTCTTGATCTCCCTGGATTCCTGGATCCGGGCAGCAAGCTCTGAGGGGGTGGGCAGGAAGCCGGCGCTGGAGCGCTGGGCAAAGGGCTTGGGCACCTCCGTAGCAGGCTGGGGTGTGGGGGCTGCCGGTGCCGGAGCATTTTGCCGGACTGGCTCCTGGGGCTGTGCCGTGCCGGATCGCTCCAGAATATTGGCTTGCTCCCAGAACAAAAAAGCATCCTCCACCTGTTCCCTGGAGATGGAGAGTGCCTCCCCGATGGCTTCATCGGTCAGGGTTTCGTTGCCGTGCCGCAGCAGGTACAGCAGTACCCGGAGGGCGTCCGGAGATGCAAGCTTTAAAAAGTGATCTGCAACCGCATTGGGAACCGGGAACATCTGGTTCCATGCGCCGCAGTGAAGCTGAAAATCCATGATAGGCTCCTATTCGTGTTTGAGCTTTTCCGCCTGGGTAGCCTGTAGGTACCGGGCACACAGGGCGTCTGCATCCACCGGCTGGGCATGTCGGGCGGCAAGGGCGATTCCGGCTGCGGACTGGAGCAGCAGATGGGGAGGAGCCTGGATCAGCCCAGGCTCTGCTTCCAGCAGCATGGCTGCACCGTCCCCGCATACAGTTACCGGCTGGGGCAGGGTGCGAAGCTGTTCCAGCAGATGTTCCTGGGGTAGGATGGCATCCTCCGTCAGCCGGGTGATCTCCCTGCCGTCCGAGGAAAAAATGCCGCAGTAGTGAAGCTGCTGCCGGGCGTGAATGGCGCAGCAGAGGGTGCCCCGGGTGCCAAGCAGATTGTACGCCATGCCCTCCAGGGTGGAGATGCCGGCGCAGGGCTTGCCCAGGGCAAACGCCATGCCCTTGACGGCGGAGATGCCGATTCGCAGACCTGTGTAGGAGCCGGGGCCGTCCGCAACCGCAAACAAGTCGATCTCCTCCAGGGTCACCCCTGCATTGTCCAGCAGCTGCCGGCAAAGGGGCAGCATGACCTGGGAATGGGTGCGCAGGGTGTACAGGGACACCTGTGCCCGCAGGGTGCTGTCCTCCAGCAGGGCTGCGGAGGCGGTATGTCCCGATGTGTCAATCGCCAGGATCAGCAAAGCGGTCATCTCCTTCTATGGTAATGATACGGGTGTCCCCCGCTCCGTAGGCAATGCCGATCCGCAGACACTGCTCCGGCAGGGCGTAGGGGATGTTTTCCGACCACTCGATGGCAAATACCGAGTCAGACAGGGGGTAATCATAAAAGCCGGTGGATTCCAGTGCCTCCGGCAGGGTGATCCGGTACATGTCAAAGTGGTACAGGGGTGTGGTGCCTGGCTTTCCCAGGTATTCGTTCACCAGGGCAAAGGTGGGGGAATGCACCTCGTCCGGCAGTCCCATGCCCCGGGCGATGCCCCGGGTAAAGGTGGTTTTTCCGGCACCCAGCTCTCCGGTATAGGCGATCACGTCCCCCTTACGCAGCAGCCTGCCGATGGCTTCCGCAAGGGCGATGGTTTCCTCCGGGCTGTGGGTGATAATCTGCCGCATCATCAGAACAGACCGGTGATGCAGCCGTTGTTGTCGCAGTCAATGCGCAGAGCGGCAGGCTCCTTGGGCAGACCCGGCATGGTCATAATATCTCCGGTGAGGGCAACCACGAACCCGGCGCCGGAGGACAGCCGCAGATCCCGGACGGTAATGCTGAAATGTTTGGGCTTGCCCAGCAGTGCGGGATTGTCGGACAGGGAGTACTGGGTCTTGGCGATGCAGACCGGAATATTTCCAAAGCCCAGCCCTTCGATCTCCTTGATGGCCTTTTCTGCCTGTGCCGTATACACCACATCATCCGCCCGGTAGATCTCGGTGGCAATGATACGGATCTTTTCCTTGATGGGCAGCATTTCATCGTACAGGGGACGGAATTCGCTCTCCGCCTCGCTGCACATGTCGATGGTCTCGCAGACCCGCTTTGCAAGCTCCAGTCCGCCTTTGCCGCCCTTGGCAAAGACCTCACACAGAGCGCAGTCTACGCCCATCTTCTTGCAGAAATTCTGCATCAGAGCGATCTCCTCCTCCGTGTCGGAGTAGAACCGGTTGATGGCAACCACCACCGGCAGGTGGAACTTATGCATGTTCTCAATGTGGGTCTGTAAATTGACCATACCCTTTTCCAGTGCCCACAGGTTCTCCTTGGTGAGATCCTCCTTCTTGACGCCTCCGTTGTACTTCATGGCACGAATGGTGGCAACCAGTACCACGCAGGCAGGCTTCAGCTTGCCGAACCGGCACTTGATGTCAAAGAATTTCTCCGCACCCAGATCGGAGCCAAAGCCTGCCTCTGTCACGCAGTAATCCCCCAGCTTCAGCGCCAGCTTGGTGGCACGCAGGGAGTTGCAGCCGTGGGCGATGTTGGCAAAGGGACCGCCGTGAATGAATGCGGGGGTCTGCTCCAGGGTCTGTACCAGATTGGGCTTCAGGGCATCCTTCAGCAGGGCGGTCATGGCTCCCTGGGCACCCAGATCCCGGGCAAAGACCGGCTCGTTTCTGGTGTTGTATGCCACCAGAATATTGCCGATGCGCTCCTTGAGATCCGCCAGGTCGGATGCCAGGCAAAGAATCGCCATGATCTCGGATGCAACCGTAATCTGGAAACTATCCTCCCGGGGTACGCCGTTTGTCTTGCCCCCCATGCCGACCACCGTATACCGGAGTGCCCGGTCATTCATATCCATACAGCGCTTGAACAGAATCCGCCGCTGGTCGATCTGCAGTTGGTTGCCCTGCTGCATGTGGTTGTCGATCATGGCGCACAGCAGGTTGTTTGCCGCCGTGATGGCGTGCATGTCACCGGTGAAGTGCAGGTTGATGTCCTCCATGGGCAGTACCTGGGAGTAGCCGCCGCCGGCTGCGCCGCCCTTGATGCCGAATACAGGACCCAGGGAAGGCTCTCGCAGTGCCAGCATGGTTTTCTTCCCCAACCGGGTCATAGCTTGTGCCAGACCTACGCTGACCGTGGTCTTGCCCTCTCCGGCAGGGGTGGGGTTGACTGCCGTCACCAGAATCAGCTTCCCGTTTGGCTTCCGTTCCAGCTTTTTGAACAGGGCTTCAGAAAGCTTTGCCTTGTATTTTCCGTAATACTCCAGGTCATCCTCCTGGATTTCTATCTTCTCTGCGATGTTGCGAATGGGCAGCAGCTCCGCCTGCTGTGCAATCTCAATATCCGTCAGCATATGTACACGCCTCCACTCTCTGTATTTGCTGCATTGCAGCAGATACACTTATTATAGCATTTCCCGGCGGAAAATGCAACACATGCTTTGTGGGGGATGCCTTGCATTTTTCCGCTCCATCCGATATAATAGAAACAGAACAAGTTCGAGAACGGAAACGGAGGGGGATTCATGCATCCCTGGAAGCACTTTTGTACCATTACCCGGCACCGGCATCAGGTAATCCGGCATTGCCGGAAAGCGGGTATTCTCTGGCAGGGGCTGCGGCATGACCTGTCCAAGTATACTCCCACGGAATTCATTCCCGGCGCCCGGTATTATATCGGCACCCGGAGCCCCAACGAGGGGGAGCGGCAGGACAAGGGCTACTCCCTTGCCTGGATGCACCACAAGGGGCGGAACCGCCATCATTTCGAGTACTGGACGGACTATGTGCCCCCGACCCGGAGGATGCAGCCGGTGCCCATGCCCGCCCGGTATGTGGCGGAAATGTTCTGTGACCGGGTGGCAGCCAGCAAGATCTATCTGGGGGAGCAGTATTCCAACGATGCGCCCCTGGCATATTTTCTCCGGGGAAAGCCTGGCAGAATGATCCATCCGGATACTTCTGACCAATTGGAGCGGCTGCTGACCATCCTTGCACAGGAAGGGGAGGATGCCGCCTTTTCAGCAGTGCGGCAGATGGTGAAGAAAGCAAAGCAAGGAAAGGAGCCGGGACGGCATGAATAAATACGAACAGTTTCAGGAGGCTATGCGTACCATCCAGGCACGGCGCACGGCGGCAAACGCCCTGGCGGAGGCGCGCACCAGGGAAGTGAACGAACGCTTTCCCCAGATCCGGGAGATCAACAGCCGCCTGTCGGATACGGCAATGGAGCTGTTTCATGTGCTGCAGGCTGGGGGAGACACCCAGGAGCAGATCGAGCAGATCCGCCGCCGGAATCTGGAGGGGCAGCGAATCGTCCGGCAGATGCTCCTTGCCAACGGCTTGCCAGAGGATTATCTGGAGCTGCACTATACCTGCCCCAAATGCGATGACACGGGCTATGCCAACGGGTGCTACTGTGACTGTCTGAAGCGGGAGCTGGGCAGACTTGCTATCGAGGAGATGAACCGGCATGCCCAGGTGAAGCTGTGCAGCTTCGACAGCTTTTCTCTGGAGTATTACCGGAACGATCCGGCATGCTACGAGACCATGCGACGGATCCTTGCCTTCTGCAAGCGGTATGCAGCCCAGTTTGATTCCCATGCCCCCAGTCTGCTGCTGTCCGGCAACACGGGGCTTGGCAAGACCCATCTGTCCCTTGCCATTGCCAGCGAGGTGATGCAGAAGGGGTATGGGGTGCTGTACGATTCGGTCATCAACCTGCTGCGCCGGGTGGAGCGGGAGCATTTCGGCAGAGGCGAGGTAGGGGCGGATACCCTGGAGATTCTGCTGACCTGTGATCTGCTGATCCTGGACGATCTGGGTGCAGAATTTGACAGCAGCTTTTATGTGTCCACTGTGTACAACATCATCAACACCCGGCTCAACTGCGGCCTGCCCACCATCATCAGCACCAATCTGACCCATGAGCAGGTGCAGCGCCGGTATGAGGACCGGATCGTGTCCCGGCTCTTTGCCACCTATACGGGGCTGCATTTTGTGGGAACGGATGTGCGGCTACAAAAGGCAAAGAAAGCTGCCCAGCAGAATGTATGATGTCATATAAAAAACTACATGGAAACCGCCGCTGTACAGATAATACAGCGGCGGTTTGTTTGTATATTCTATTATCTTGCGCCCTTACGCTTGAGTACCACAGCAATGGTGGAGAAAAACAACTTGCAGTCCAGACCAAGGCTTCTGGTACGGATGTATCGCACGTCGGATTCCACCCATTCGTCAAATGCCATATCGCTTCTGCCCTCGCACTGACAAATGCAGGACAGACCGCCCTTGACCATCAGACGCTCCATCTGGGCAGGGGTATACAGCACCACTTCCCGGGGAAGGGGCGGACGGGGACCGATCAGGGACATATCTCCCTTAAGCACATTGAACAGCTGAGGCAGCTCATCAATGGAGGTTTTGCGGATAAAACCACCGATCCGGGTGATCCGGGGATCGTGCTTGCTTTTAAAAGCAATGCCGTCACATTCGTTTTTCTTCTGGACTTCTTCAAAGCGCTTTTCAGCGTCCATGCACATGGAACGGAATTTATACATGCGGAAGGGCGTTCCGTTTTCCGTCAGTCGAACCTGGGAAAATATGGGTTTTCCTTTATCCTCTATGTAGATAATAGCGGCAACGATCAGTCCCGGGATCAAAAGGAGCAGAATGCCCAGCGCGGAAAGTACAACGTCAAGAATCCGCTTGACTGCCCGGTATGCAGCGGATCCTGCTGGCTTCAGCGTACTGTGCTTCAGCGTTTCCTGAATGCCTGTGCAAAGCAGATTCAATGCATTTTCGTCAAACTCCAGGATGGGATACTGGGTGATCCCCTCCTGATTGGTTTGCAATGCCTCTATGGTAACTTCGGTGATCATATTTTCTGTCATACTGGTCTGTTCCAGACCGGTACTGTTGGTTATCATTCTCTCGCCCCCAAATATTGAATCGAGTTCCCTTCTGGAAATGGGCTGCTCTCTATATAATATATCAGTGTCTATATCTGTTTGTTTCGATTCACATATGCAGACCAAAGCAGTATATGCCGAATGCTTGTCCGTTGTTCAAAAGCGAATGCGGACGATGCGCTGCGTCCACATAAATAGTCATGTGTCTATTATAACGTGTTTCGGCGGGAAAGTCAAATAAATACGCTTGAATTAACATGACTCTCTGAAAATTCGTCATATTGTACGATATCTTACGTTGCTTGTATTATACAATTCACACTGCCCTTTTATATCCTATCAAGAAAGCAGGTTTGTCAGTAGAAGATGTTGTCGTTTTTTTTGACAACACTTTGACGGATATGCTATAATGAGAATCAGGTGGTGAGTATGAAAATGAAACGAAAAAAACCAACGGTGCTGTATGGACTGATCGTTCTGACGATATGCTTTATCTGGGGCAATTCCCTGATGCCAGCTTCTGTTTCCGGTGCCATCAGCGGCAAGGCGGCGGAGCTGCTGTCCCATATCATTTCCCTGCCTGTAAGCCCGGAAGGGAACGCCTCCGACGGGGTGCTGCGCAAGCTTGCCCACGGCACGGAATTTTGCATACTGGGCATAGAACTGGCAGCATTGCTGCATCAAGCATGGAAACAGCATTGGGAGCGGCTTATCCTGTGCGGTGTGGGGACGGCGCTGCTGGACGAAACCATCCAGCTGTTTGTTGCCGGAAGATCCGGTATGATCAAGGACGTATGGATTGATCTTGGGGGCTATACAGTGGGTGCGGCGATATGTCTGCTGCTGTGCACCCGGCTGCATGGGACTCACCCCAGGGTCTGATGATTGCCCAGAAAACGGAACTCGCTCAGGGAGCCTGCCAGGTCAGCCAGCAGCGCATTTACCCTGGGGTCCAGCACATTGCCGCTGAAGTCCAGATAGAATCGTACATCAAAGCTGCCGTCCGCCACCGGGCGGCTTTCCAGTTTTTGCAGATCCAGCCCGTTTGCCGCAAATTTATTCAGCATCCGGGACAGGCTTCCCGCCCGGTTTGGCAGCTCCGCAATGATGGAGATGGTATCTGCCTGTTCCGGGATCAGGCATTCCTTTGAAAAGCAGATGAACTTTGTCACGTTTTCCATGGCGTCCGCAATGTCCGGGCGCAGGATCCTCAGTCCGTACTGCTCCGCGCACCGGGGGCTGCATACAGCTGCATAGGGCAGGGGGGACTGGGCAACAAACCGGGCTGCCGTTGCGGTATTGCTGTAGGACAGCTGCTCCAGTCCGCTTTCCCGGAGAAAGCCGCTGCATTGCTGCAAGGCCTGGGGATGGGAGCAGACGGTGGTCAGCTTTGCCGGATCCATGTCCTTCCGGATCGCCAGACAGTGCCGGATCTCCAGATTTACCGTGGCAGCAATGTAGCCCACCTGTTGGTGCAGCAGCTCATAGGTGGGAATCACCGTGCCGGTGGTGGTGTTCTGGATGGGCAGGATGCCAAAGTCGATCTCTCCGGAGCCAACTGCTTTGCATACATCCCCGAAGGTGGCGTAGAATTTCGCCTCGGCTCCCGGAAACAGCATCCGCAGGGCGGTCTCGGAATTGGAGCCACGGGTGCCCTGACAGCCTGCCCGGGCACAGGACAGCGTCTTGACCTGCTGAAAAGAAGGCATCCAGGAGGCATCCGCCAGTACCTGCTGCTGGTAGCATTTGCTGATGTCCATAATGGCGGCAAACAGTGCTGCAGCGCTCTGGGACATATCCGGCGGCGCCATATCCCGGATCCGTTGGATGACCTGATCCTCCCGATCCTTCTGAAAAACGGGCATATGGTTTTCTTTCTTGTAAACCCCCACCTGTCTGCAAATGGTCATGCGCTGTGCAAAGGCGCTGAGAATGGTTTCATCCAGCTGGTTGATCTGGGCACGCAGTGCTTGTAAGTCCATAAGGGAGCCTCCCGTGTTTTTCTGATTCTATGCCATTATACCGGATTTCAGAGAAAAAATCAAGGCGCAGCCTGCAAAGCCTTTATGACCGCAGGACAGCCGCTTTTTCGTCAGATTGCATAGAAATCGCCGGGGAATGCAAGGACATTGCCGGAAATATCTGTGTGATATGACGGAAACGCTTCCAGAAATCGGAACATGTGGCGGTAGAGGCGCTTGCCGGGAGGCGGCAATATGAGAAAAAGTCAGTCCAGCCCTTGAAATACTGTGCGGAAGTATGCTATAATAAATAGTACTATCGTGTGAAGGGTGTGCATTATGCGAATCATCGGCATCGACCCGGGTTATGCCATTGTAGGCTTTGGCGTGCTGGACTACCGGGGCGTGGAATTTACCACTCTGGAATACGGGGCGATTCTGACGGAGGCGCATACGGACTTTCCCCAGCGCCTGGGGAATATTTACGAGGATATGTGCTTTATTCTGGAGCGATTCAAGCCGGATGCCCTTGCCATCGAGCAGCTGTTTTTCTACTCCAACAAGACCACCGGCATCGACGTGGCACAGGCAAGAGGGGTGATCCTGCTTGCCGCCGTGCAGCATGGAGTGCCGATTGCCGAGTATACTCCCTCTCAGGTCAAGCAGGCGGTGGTGGGTTACGGTAAGGCAGAAAAGCGGCAGGTTATGGAAATGACCCGGCGGATCCTGCACCTGGAGCAGATTCCCAAGCCGGATGATGCTGCGGATGCACTGGCGCTTGCCATCTGTCACGGTCATTGCAGCCGGGGTGCTCGTTCTCTGACCCAACGCACGGGAAGAATCTAGGGCAACACTGCACAAAGCTTGTGCGGGGTTGCGTTTTATAGGGAGGTGGCACAAGGGTGCTGTACAGCCTGCGAGGCAAATTGATTCACAAAGAACCGGGGCTTGTGGTGATTGAATGCGGGGGCGTTGGCTATGCCTGCCGCACCACCTATGCCGCATCCGGCGGAATCGGCGAAACCGGCAGGGAAGTGTTCCTGTATACATATTTATATGTCCGGGACGAGAATATCGAGTTGTTCGGCTTTTCCGATCAGCAGGAGCTGCGCTGCTTTCAGCTGCTCATCAGCATCTCCGGGGTGGGACCCAAGGCGGCGTTGTCCATTCTCTCGGATCTGGAGCCGACCCGGTTTATGCTGACGGTTGCCGCCGGGGACAGCAAGGTGCTGACGAAGGTCAAGGGCATCGGAGCGAAAACCGCCCAGCGCATTGTGCTGGAGCTGAAGGATAAGATCAGCAAGGAGCCGCTGCCCCAGCCGGACGGCAGCAATGAGCCGGTATCCCGGACCGCACAGGGCAGCGTTGCAGAAGCCCTGTCCGCATTGCTGGTGCTGGGGTATACCCAGGGCGAGGTGACGCCCATTCTGGCAACGCTGGACGATCAGCTGCCGGCAGCTGAACTGATCAAGCAAACCCTGCGCACCATCGGCAACAGAAAAAAATAAGGCAATACCGCATAGCGCTTATGCAGTGTATGTGCATTGTGCAGTATTGCCTGAAGCGGCACCGCATGCCGCCTTGGATATTACATGAAGGGAAGGAAAGTTTTCTATGAATCTTGACGAATTGCTGCGGGAGGCCATTGCTCACCCGGAAAAGCGATCCCTGTTCCTGCAGACCCTGATCAAAAGCGATGTGTATGTCATCTGCAAAAATCCGGTGAAGCTCAATCCGGACGGCAGCGTGCAGATGGAACTGATTACCACCACCAATCCGGATGGGGATGTGTTCATTCCCTTTTTCACCAGCTTCCGTTCCCTCCAGGTCTTTGCGAAGCGGTATGTGAACTGCTACAAGCTCAATTGTCTGCGGCTGTTTGATCTGATCCAGTCTGCTTCCGCCGTACTGAACCCCAATTCCTACGGCAAGGAGTTCTCCCCCCAGGAGATCCAGAGCATTCTGATGATCGCACACAACCTGAACATTCCTGCCATCTCCATGAAAGAGGAGGAAACCATCCAGTATCGGAAGCTGTCCCGTCAGGTACCCTATCTGACCAAGGCTGCATCCAAATACCTGTCCAAGCAGCCCAATGTGGACGCTGCATATATTCTGGAAATGGTGCGGGGCTGTGAAAGGCCCCAGATCCTGTTTGTATTCGATATGATCGGCAGCACCCGGAAGCTGTTCTACCCCCTGTCCAAATATCTGGCAGAGGTGGTGCATCCCGGGGACAGCCTGTGCTTTTTGAGCATGGAGCAGGAGGCTGCGAAAAAGGCGGTTCAGGGCATCGATCCCTTCTATGTCCGCAAAAAGCGGTTCTTTGAGCGCTGATTGCCATACCCGGCATAGCTGTTGGAGGTTCATGTGATAGATACTGGTGAAATGGAGTTTGAGAGCCGGATGACCGCTCCGGAGTTTACTCCTCCGGATGTGGAACTGGAGTTCTCCCTCCGTCCGAAAACACTCAATGAATATATCGGTCAGGATAAGGTCAAGGAAAACCTGGCGGTTTATATTGAAGCAGCACGCCGCAGAGGGGAGCCTCTGGATCATGTGCTGCTGTATGGTCCCCCCGGTCTGGGCAAGACCACCCTTGCAGGCATCATTGCCCAGGAGATGGGTGTCAACCTGCGGATCACCTCCGGCCCTGCCATTGAAAAGGCAGGGGATCTGGCGGCACTGCTGACGAATCTGTCGGAAAATGACGTGCTGTTCATTGACGAGATCCATCGGCTTTCCCGGGCGGTGGAGGAGGTGCTGTATCCGGCCATGGAGGACAATGCCCTGGATATTGTGATCGGCAAGGGGCCCTCCGCCAATTCCATCCGGGTGGATCTGCCGAAATTCACTCTGGTGGGGGCTACCACCCGTGCGGGACAGTTGACCTCCCCCCTGCGGGATCGGTTCGGCATCATCCAGCGGCTGGAGCTGTACCCGCCGGAGCAATTGTGCGACATCATCCGCCGCAGCAGCATGCTGCTGGGGATTCCCTGTGAATACGACGGCGCTATGGAGCTTGCCCGGCGTGCCCGGGGCACACCCCGTATTGCCAACCGGCTGCTGAAGCGGGTACGGGATTTTGCAGATGTTATGGGGGACGGAAGAATCTCCCGCCAGATTGCCTGTACCGCTCTCGACAAGCTGGAGATCGATGAGCTGGGGCTGGACAGTCTGGACAAACGGATGCTGCAAATGATCATCAAGGGCTACAACGGGGGACCGGTCGGCCTGGAAACCCTGGCTTCCGCCATCGGGGAGGAGGCTGTGACCCTGGAGGATGTGTGCGAGCCGTATCTGATGCAGCTGGGCTTTTTGTCCCGGACGCCCCGGGGCAGATGCGCAACCCAGCTTGCCTATCAGCATCTGGGCATTCCACAGGAGGGAAGCCAGGACGGTCAGCTGACCTTGTGATAGCATACAATACTACACTACAAATAAGGAGATTGGACAAATGGGAAGACTATTCGGAACAGACGGCGCAAGAGGTGTGGCGATTACGGAGCTGACCTGTGAGCTTGCGATGCAGATCGGCAGAGCGGCGGCACTGGTGCTGACCCGGAAGATGAATCACAAGCCGATGATCTATATCGGCAAGGATACCCGGATTTCCTCGGATATTCTGGAAGCTGCCCTGGCGGCAGGCATCTGCTCTGTGGGAGCCAATGCGGAGCTGCTGGGCGTTGTGCCCACGCCGGCTGTGGCGACCCTTGTCCGGCTCAATGCGGCGGATGCCGGAGTGATGATCTCCGCCTCCCACAACAGCGTGGAATTCAACGGCATCAAGCTGTTTTCCTCCACGGGCTATAAGCTGTCCGATGAAATCGAGGAGGAGATCGAGGCGCTGATCCTGGATCACCCGGAGCAGATCAAGCTCCAGTCCCATACCAACGTGGGGCGCATCAGCGTGTACCAGGACGCACAGCGGGACTATATTCGTTATATCCAGAAGGCGATCCATACGGATCTGAAGGGGCTGCGGGTAGCCCTGGACTGTGCCAACGGCAGTGCTTCTGCCACAGCAAAGAAGCTGTTTGAGGGTATGGGGGCAGAGGTGCTGATGGTCTGCGATCAGCCCGACGGCAGCAACATCAACGCCGACTGCGGCTCCACCCATACGGAAAACCTTATGGAGTTTGTACCGGAGCATCAGTGCGACTTGGGTCTTGCTTTCGACGGGGATGCGGATCGGTGCCTGGCGGTGGACGAAAAGGGCGAGTTGGTGGACGGCGACAAGCTGATTGCCATTTTCGCCAAGGCATACAAGGATCAGAACAAGCTGAAGAACAATGCCGCTGTGGTTACGGTGATGACCAACCTGGGTTTCCAGCATTTTGCGGCAGCAGCCGGCATTGACGTGGTGGTTGCATCCGTCGGCGACCGGTATGTGCTGGAGAAAATGCTGGACGGAGGCTATAACATTGGCGGCGAGCAAAGTGGTCACATTATCTTCTTGGATGAGGCTACCACCGGAGACGGACAGCTATCCGGCGCAAAGCTGATGGAGATCATGGCGCAGACCGGCAAGAAGCTCAGTGAGCTTGCCACTGTGATGGAGCATTTCCCACAGGTGATGATCAACGTCAAGATCGCCGCAAAGGATCGGGAAATGTGGAAGAATGACCCGGATATCACTGGACTGATCGCAAAGCGTGAGGAGGAACTGGGGGATACGGGCAGGATCCTGGTACGGGAAAGCGGTACGGAGCCACTGATCCGGGTGATGCTGGAGGGGCGTGACTTCCGGCTCATCAATACCTTTGCAATGGAGATTGCGGATAAAATCAGAGAAAAAGTAGGACGATAAGCTTTGAGAATTGCAGACAACTGGAAGGAATACCGGATCCTGGACACCTCCGACGGAGAGAAGCTGGAGCTTTGGAACGGCGTGAGTCTGATCCGGCCGGATCCGCAGATCATCTGGAAAACGCCCCATGCCGTACCTCAGTGGGACACGGCGGACGGTCATTATCATCGCTCCAATGCAGGAGGCGGTAGCTGGAGCTTCCGCAGAAAGCTGCCCGATTCCTGGATGCTTCACTACAAGGCGCTGACGTTTCAGATCCGCCCCACCGGCTTCAAGCATACAGGGTTGTTCCCGGAGCAGGCGGTGAACTGGGACTATATGTCCGGACTGATCCAGAACGCAGGCAGACCCATCAGCGTATTGAATCTGTTCGCATACACCGGAGGCGCCACCCTTGCCTGCGCCCAGGCTGGTGCTTCCGTGTGCCATGTGGATGCCTCCAAGGGCATGGTTCAGTGGGCGCGGGACAATGCGGCGGCATCCGGTCTGACGGAAAAACCCATCCGGTGGATCGTGGATGACTGTGAAAAATTCGTGCAGCGGGAGATCCGCCGGGGAAGAAAGTACGATGCCATTGTGATGGATCCCCCCAGCTATGGGCGTGGCCCCGGGGGAGAGGTCTGGAAGCTGGAAAACTGCGTGTATGATCTGGTGCAGCTTTGCGCCGGGGCGCTTTCGGAGGATCCGCTGTTTTTCCTCATCAACAGCTATACCACCGGGCTCTCCTCTTCGGTGATGGGGTATATCCTGGGAACGGTGCTGCAAAAAAAGCTTGGCGGCAGCGTACAATTTGATGAAATCGGGCTGCCGGTGGAGCAAAGCGGTTTATACCTGCCCTGCGGTGCAACGGCAATCTGGCAGGCTGAATAAGGGCAGTGTCCCGGAAATATGGTATGGGATACGGCGGTATGTGGGGCAACAGCGGGACAAGTGTCCGCGCATTGCCCTGCTTCCTGTTTTGGGCATGCATCGTGTCCTGCCGAACCCATGCTACGAAAGGAGCCGGATCATGGCTGAAAACTGCATCATTGAAGTGCAGGATCTGCACTTTGCATACGAAAACGAATTGGAGCCGGAGAAGCCTGCTCATGAAGTGCTAAAGGGCGTGAATTTACAGATCCGCCGGGGAGAATTCGTGGCAGTGCTGGGACATAACGGTTCCGGTAAATCCACCCTTGCAAAGCACCTGAATGCCATTTTGCAGCCTACCTCCGGCAAGGTGCTGGTGGAGGGCATGGACACCTCCGATCCGGAGCTGCTGTTTGACATCCGGCAGCATGTGGGCATGGTGTTTCAGAATCCGGACAACCAGATTGTGGCTACCATTGTGGAGGAGGATGTGGCATTTGCACCGGAAAACCTGGGGGTGCCCCGGGAGGAAATGCGCAAGCGGGTGGATGATGCTCTGAAAGCGGTGCATATGTACGAGTACCGGCATCATGCCCCCCACCAGCTGTCCGGAGGACAGAAGCAGCGGGTCGCCATTGCCGGTATCATTGCCATGCGGCCGGACTGTATCGTGCTGGACGAGCCCACCGCTATGCTGGATCCCCACGGCAGGCGGCAGGTCATGCGCACCATCCGGAGTCTGAACCGGGAATACGGCATCACCATTGTGCTGATTACCCACTATATGGAGGAAGCGGCGGAATGTGACCGGGTGGTGGTGATGGACAGCGGCAGGGTGCTGCTGGACGATACCCCCCGGCAGGTGTTTTCCCATGTGGCGCAGCTGAAGGATGTGGGGCTGGATGTGCCCCAGGTGACGGAGCTTGTGTATCTGCTGAACCAGGCTGGCTGTCAGCTGGATCCCCACATCATCCACGAGGAGGAATGCGTGGAGGCACTGGCACAGCTGCTGGGAGCACCGGATGCGCCCGGTGTGTGAATATCCATGGAGGAGAGAGACGATTGGCAATTCTGAAAACTGAGGGACTGACCTATCAGTACAGTGTAGGCACTCCTTTTGAAAAAACCGCTGTGGATCATGTGGATCTGGAAATCCAGGACGGGGAGTTTGTTGGTCTGATCGGCCATACCGGCTCCGGGAAATCCACCCTGATTCAGCAGTTCAACGGCTTGCTGAAGCCCACCTCCGGCAGGATCCTCCTGGACGGGCAGGATATCTGGGCGCTGAAAAAGGCGGATATGCGGCAGGTGCGGTTCCAGGTAGGACTGGTGTTTCAGTATCCGGAATACCAGCTGTTTGAAGAAACCGTGTATAAGGACATTGCATTCGGCCCCCGGAATATGGGACTGGATGAACAGGAGATCGACCGGCGGGTGCGGCAGACTGCCCAGGCAGTAGGTCTGGCACCGGAGCTGCTGGAGCAGCCTCCCTTTGCCCTGTCCGGAGGACAAAAGCGCCGGGTTGCCATTGCCGGCGTCATGGCAATGGAACCACGGGTGTTGATCCTGGACGAGCCTACCGCCGGGCTGGATCCCCGGGGCAGGGACCGGATTCTGGATCAACTGAAGGCGTACCACCGGAGCCATGGGGGTACCATTATCCTGGTGTCCCACAGTATGGAGGATGTGGCACGGTTCGCCTCCAAGATCCTGGTGATGAACCAGGGCAAGGTGTTCTGCTACGACACCCCGGAGCATGTGTTCCGCCGTTCTGAGGAGATCCGGAGACTGGGCTTGTCCGTGCCACAGATCACCCGGGTGTTCAACGCACTGGAAAGCCGGGGCTATCGGTTTGACAGCCAGGTGTATACGGTGGCGTATGCAAAGGATATGCTGTTGCGGCATCTGAAGGAAAAAGGCGGTGATGGAACATGCTGAAGGACATTACCCTGGGGCAGTACTTTCCCGGAGAAAGTGTGATCCACCGGCTGGATGCCCGGTTCAAGATCATCCTTACCACCCTGTTCATCGTCATGCTGTTTGTGACCCAGAAGGCGCTGGGACTGGCAGTGGGAGGCGTGTTCTGCCTGTTTGCCATCGCCCTGTCCCGGATCCCGGCAAAGATGTTTGTCAAAAGCATCAAGCCCATCGTTCCCATTCTGATCTTCACATCCCTGCTGAACCTGCTGTTCATCGACAAGGGAACGGTGCTGTTTGCCTGGAAGTTTATCCACATTACCCAGGGGGGCATCCAGACCTCCGTGTTTATGGTGATCCGCATCATGTTCCTGATCGCCGGCACTTCTCTGCTGACCTATACCACGTCCCCCATCCAGTTGACTGACGCCATCGAGCGACTGCTTTCTCCCTTGAAAAAGCTGCATGTGCCGGTGCATGAGCTGGCGATGATGATGACCATCGCCCTCCGGTTCATCCCTACGCTGATCGAGGAAACCGACAAGATCATGGCGGCGCAGAAGGCACGGGGGGCGGATCTGGAAAGCGGCAGTCTGATGCAGCGTGCAAAGGCGCTGATTCCCATTCTGATCCCCCTGTTTGTGTCCGCATTCCGCCGGGCGGAGGAGCTTGCCACCGCCATGGAATGTCGGTGCTACCGGGGCGGAGAGGGACGCACCCGGCTGCGGCAGATGCAGTCCGGTGCCCGGGATTATATAGCCCTGGGCGTTACCTGTGTTTTTCTGGCGGCAGCCATCGTGCTGCCCCGGTTGATCTGACCGGAGGGATCCATGATGCAGCGTGTGCTGAAACTGGCAGGACGCATCAGCCGCAGGGCAGAACGGCATCCACTGCTGTGGTGCTTTCTGCTGCCCTGTTTGCTGTTCGGCTTTGGCTTTGTGATCCAGGGGATCTACCCCTTCGGCAATGCCCAGATTCTGGTGACGGATCTGTGGCACCAATATTACCCCTTTCTCCGGCTGTTGCAGGAAAAGCTCCAGACCGGCGGTTCCATGCTCTATACCTGGCGCTCCGGACTGGGCACCAATTTCCTCAGCCTTGCTTCCTATTACACCGCAAGTCCGCTGAATCTGCTGGTGCTGTTTGTGCCGGCAGTATGGCTCCGGGAGGCTCTGACCCTGTTCGTGATGATGAAGGTGGGCTTTGCCGGGCTGTTCTGCGGCATGCTGCTGAAGGATCTGTTTCACCGCCGGGATATGTCTTTGGTGTGCTTTTCCATGCTCTATGCCCTGTGCGATTATATGACCGGCTATTACTGGAACGTTATGTGGCTGGATACGGTGGCATTGCTGCCCCTGGTCATGCTGGGTCTGGTCTGGCTTGTCCGGGACGGGAAGCGTTGGCTCTATCCCCTTGCACTGGGGTTGTCTTTGATTTCCAACTACTATATTGGCTATATGACCTGCATTTTCAGCGTACTGGCGTTTTTTGTACTGTGCATCTGTCTGGGCCGGAGCATCCGGCAGTGGCTGCTGGCAGGGATTCGGTTTGCATACTGTTCCCTGATAGGAGGCGGACTGTCCGCCTGGCTGCTGCTGCCTGCATACCGGGCATTGGGACTCAGCTACAGCGCCAACAGTCAGTTCCCGAAGAAAGCCCTGTGGCAGTTGGACTGGCGGGACATGCTGTCCAATCTGCTGAGCTTTCAGCGCCCTACCTCCCTGGAGGGACTGCCCAACGTGTCCTGCGGCATGCTTTGTGTGGTGCTGTTCTTTGCGTTCATTTCCGCAAAGAAAATTCCCCTCCGTGAAAAGCTTTGCGCAGTATCCCTGCTGGGATTCCTCTTTGCTAGCTGTAGTCTGAACATCCTCAACTATATCTGGCACGGATTTCACTTCACAAACATGCTGCCCTACCGGTTCTCCTTTCTGATCTCTTTCGTACTGGTGGTGCTGTCCTATCGGGCATACTGCACCCTGGACCGATGGCAGCGGTTCCAATTTGTGCCCATCCTCCTTGGTACAGGTGCGCTCTGCATCCTTTCCTGGGGACGGCAGACCAGATTTGCCGTGATTTGCAGCGGTCTGCTGGGGATCGGCTTTCTGCTTCTGCTGCTTGCCCGGCAGTTCCGGCAATGCAGCCGCCGGGAGCTGAACCGGATCCTGGTGATTGCCGTTACAGTGGAAATGCTGTTCCAGGTGCGGCTGGGAAACCAGCAGGTGGGATCCACCAACCGGGAAGTGTATCCCCGGAACAATGTACAGATGGAAACCCTGCTGGAGCAGCTGTCCCTGCAGGATGCGGACTTCTACCGGGCGGAGGAAAGCCGAACCTACACCCTCAATGAGGGGGCGTTGATGGGCTTTAACGGGGTATCCCAGTTTTCTTCCTCTGCCAATGTGGCAGTGACCGGCATGCTCAAGCGGATCGGTCTGTCCGCCGGGGAGAATGCCAACCGGTACTGCTACAGTGCCTCCACCCCCTTCACCAATATGCTGCTTGGGGTCAGGTATGTATTTGCGGTGGATGGGTATCTGCCGGATGCAGCCCTGTACACGGAGGTACTTTCCGCTGCTCCTGTGACCGCATACCGGACAAATTATGCATTGCCCCTGGGCTATATGGTGGAGGAGGACGTGCTGAATTGTGCTATGACCAGTGGCGGCAACGTATTTCACAACCAGAATAAACTGTTTTCCGCCATGACCGGGATCCCGAAGGATCTGTTTTCTGCGGAGCTGCCTTCCGGCACCCGGCATACAGACATTACCGCCGACAGCAATCACTATGGCAGCTATCACATCTGCGCCGGTTCTGCGCCGGGCAGGGCTGCCTTTGATTTCACCCCTGCGGAGGACGGAATCTATTATGCCTACGTCAGCGGCGGCGGCATCAAAAACGTGGAGGTAGACCGGCTGGGTATACAGCCCCAGAGCTACAACATGGAGCGCCGTCCCTATCTGTTCCCCCTGGGCAGCATTTCCGCCGGGGAAACGGTTTCCATTGGCGGAGAGATCCCGGCGGATACGGATCAGTATCTGACCTTGTATGTGTACCGGCTGAACCGGCAGGTACTGGAGGAGGGGTATCAGCGCCTGGGGGATGAGGTTCTGACGGATCTTCAGGTGAAGGATACATCCGTGTCGGGCAATGTTACGGTCAGGACAGAGGGCATGCTCTACTGCTCCATTCCCTTTGAACCGGGCTGGAGTGCTCAGGTGGACGGGGAACCGGCGGAGCTGGTACCTCTGTGCGGTGCCATGACCGGCATTCGGCTGACCCCCGGCACCCACAGCATCCGGCTGAACTATGTGCCGGACGGATTCCGGGAGGGTGTTCTCATTACCGGAGCCAGTGTGCTGCTGTTGGGGGCAGATCTGGCAGCGGCATGTGTATGGAAGAAACGAAGAAAGAAGGTGCACCCATGCGAACCCTCAAATGCATGATGGCATACCGGGGCACAAAGTATCACGGCTTTCAGCGACAGGATAATGCCCACACCGTCCAGGAGGCGGTGGAGCAGGCGCTGGGCAGTGTGCTGAACCATCCGGCGACCATTTACGGCTGTTCCCGGACGGATACGGGGGTGCATGCCCGGCAGTATTGCTTTTCCTTTCAGACGGAGCGTCCGATCCAGCCGCTGAATCTGGTGCGGGGGGTCAACGGCAGGTTGCCGGATGATATTTCCCTGCTCAGTGCGGAGGATGCGGCACTGTCGTTTCACGCCCGGTATGCCTGCCGGGGGAAAGAATACCTGTATCTGATCCACAACAGTGAATCCCCCAACCCGTTTCTGCGGGATCTTGCCTGTCACCACCGACGCCCCATTGATCCGGCATTGCTACAAGCCTGTGCGGATCGCTTTATCGGCACCCATGACTTCAAAAGCTTTTGCAGCGCCCAGGCACAGCGTACCAGTACTGTCCGCACCATCTATGATTTTTCTGTAGAAATGAGCGGAGATTCTATAATACTACTTGTCAAAGGCGATGGTTTTCTGTATAATATGATTAGGATCCTTGTGGGCACCATGCTGCAGGTCAATGACGGCAAGCTGAAGCTTTCGGATCTGGACGGAATCCTGGCAGCCCGGGATCGGCGATGCGCCGGAAAAACCGCAATGGCATGCGGTTTGTATCTGAACCGGGTGTTCTATGACGATGCATATCAGACAGAGCCGAAAAAAGGACTCCGGATTGTAAAAAAGGAGATGGAGCCGGTACCCGTTCCGGGATGGATCCGGTAAAATACTATGGCGACTGAATACAACACACAGGACATTGTAGTAGCAAGACGAAGGCGGAACCGACGGCGCAGGATGCAGAAGCTGTTTTTGTTTCTGATGCTCCTGCTGCTGGCGGGGATTATCTACGCCCGCCGGGATGTCTGGTATCCGAAGCTGGAGGGGATCGGTACCCGGTACCAGACCATCCGGCAAAATGACGGAACCCTGGCAGAGGGGAATTTTCCTCTGACGGTTTCCGGAGGCATCGACTATGAGACCGCAGATATGAATGGCAGCCTTGTGATTTTAAGCGATGCCAATTTCTATATCTATGGGCTGGACGGCAACCTGCGGGAAAGCAGGCAGCATGCCTATGCAAACGCCATGATGGAGGTTGCGGGGAAAAAAGCGCTGATCTACGAAAGCAGCGGCAACCAGTTCCGGGTGGAAAGCAAGAGCAAGACTCTGTACACCAAGGAACTGGACGAACAGATCGTCTTTGCCCGGCTCAGCTCCAACGGCAATGTGGCGGTGGTGACCACATCCCAGCTGTGCGCATGCACCATCCGGGTGTATGACGAAAACGGCCAGGAGATCTACAGCCGGGACTGTGTGGATCGGGTGTCGGATCTGGCATTCAATCCAAAGGGCAACGGCTGCTCCATTGTGCTGCTTACTGTACAGGACGGACAGATCCTCTCAACTGTTCGCTCCTTCCTGTTTGACAGTAAGGGGGAGCAGTGGACCTCCGAGCCGTTGAACACCTTCTGTATTTCCCTGTCCGTAACGGACAGCGGCGTATTTCTGATGGGGGATACCCGGTGTGCCTTTTATGACAACGCCGGACAACAGACCGGCATGTATGCCTACACCGGTACGCTGGTGGGGGGAAGCAGTGAAAACGGGAAGGCGGCATTGTTGTTTGAAAACGAAACGAAGCGGCGTTCCAGTCTGGTTTTGCTGGATTCTGTGGGGGCGGATCCCAGACAAATTGATTTTGACACAGTCGTAAAAAATGTGCATGTAATGGACGAAAATGCATACGTTCTGACCAAGGTGGGAATGGAAACATATTCATTCGACGGGACGCAGAAAAGCAGTGTAGAGGTTTCTGACAGCTATGACGATTTTCTGCAGATAGATAAATACCTGTTCTTGTTTGGATATGACAAGATTGATCGGATGGATTTTGCAAATTGATTTGAATTTGCCGCAAGGTAGGAGGACAACACGATGGGGAGCCAATTCTGGTGGTTTTATGACATATTGGCAGTGGCGTTGACGCTGTTTATTATTTATCTCAACGCCAAAAGAGGATTTAAGAAGAATTTTTTGATCATCATCGGCTACGTTTTGTCCGTTGTGGTGACATCCGTCACCAGTGCTATGCTGGCGGAGCCGGTGTATACCGGGCTGATCCGGGAAAGCAATCTGTATGCCTTTGACCAGGTGCTGTCGGATTATGACGGCACGGCGGTGATACAGAATGCTCTGGACAAACAGGAGTACGGTGCCAAGTTTGACGAGAAAAAGATCGACATTTATCTTTCGCCGGCAAAGGCGGATTTCGAGGATGAGTTGTACCGGTATGTGAACCAGACCTGTGACTATACCGTGACCACGCCTACGGAATTCCGGAATATTCTGCGGGGGGCGTTCATAGAATCTTTCGGCAGCCTGATGGCAAAGCAGATGCCTTTGTATGCACGGCTGTCTTTGGAGGATAAGCTGGCGGACAACGATACGCTGTATGTGGAAACCATGCAGCATATCTATGGGGAAACCGGCTCGATGCGGCAGATCACAGCCTATCTGGAGGACACCTATGTGAAGGATGACTGCATCCGGATCATCAATTCGTTCCTGTTTGTTGCGATCTTCTGCTGCCTGATGAGCCTGATCGCCGTATTGGCGAAAAAGCTGGAATCCAGGATCTATTTTAATATTTATCCTGTGGTGGATCATACAGCCGGTGGGCTGCTGGGCATTCTGGAGGCACTGATGCTGCTGTGCCTGCTGTGCATATTCCTGCGGCTGCTGTTTGTGACCGCTTCTGACACCATGCTGGTGCTGAACGAGGAAACGATCCTCAAAAGTCGGCTGTTTCGATATATCTATCAGTTGTCGGGCAAGCTGTAATTGACTGAGCAAAGGAAGGAGCATTCCGGAGGCGGAATGAAGAAATATGATGGTTTTATGTAGCAGATGCAAACGCCGTCCTGCAGTGGTTTTTATTCAGACCATGCACGGCAACGAAAAGAAAAGCGAAGGACTCTGTATGCTTTGCGCCAAGCAGATGAACATCCCTCAGGTCAAGGACTACATGGAGCAGATGGGCATTACGGACGAAGAGCTGGAGCAGATGTCCGACCAGATGATGGAGCTGATGGACGGAGACAACTTTGAGATGGGGGGCTCCGGCACTCTGCCGCCCTTTATTCAGAATCTGTTCAATGCGAATAATGCGCCGAAGCCGGAGGAAGGCAGGAACGGTAAGCAGGAGCATGCCCAGGAACCCTCTAAGGGCAAGAAAAAGAAGGAAAAGGGCAAGGAACTGAAGTTCCTGGACAATTACTGCACCAATCTGAGCCAGCGGGCAGAGGAAGGCAAGCTGGATAATATCGTGGGCAGAGAACGGGAAATTGCACGGGTGATCCAGATCCTGTCCCGGCGACAGAAAAACAATCCCTGCTTGATCGGTGAGCCGGGTGTGGGCAAGACCGCCATTGCGGAGGGCATCGCCCAGAAGATTGCTGCCGGAGAGGTGCCCTTCAATTTGCGTGGCAAGCGGGTCTATCTGATGGATCTGACCGCCCTGGTGGCTGGCACCCAGTTCCGGGGTCAGTTTGAAAGCCGGGTGAAGGGTCTCATCAGCGAGGTTAAGGAACAGGGGAATATCATCCTGTTTATCGATGAGGTACACAACTTGATTGGCACGGGTGATTCCGAAGGCTCTATGAATGCGGCGAATATTCTCAAGCCTGCCCTGTCCCGGGGAGAAATCCAGGTCATCGGTGCCACCACCTTCAGCGAATACCGGAAGTATATTGAAAAGGACAGCGCCCTGGAGCGCCGGTTCCAGCCGGTGACAGTGAACGTGCCTTCCATTGATGATACGGTTGCAGTGCTGATGGGCATCAAGAAGTATTACGAAGCATTCCACCGGGTGAAGATCAGCGAATATCTGGTGCGGATGTGTGCGGTGCTTTCCGACCGGTATATCAATGACCGGTTCCTGCCGGACAAGGCCATCGACCTGCTGGATGAAAGCTGTGCCTGTGCATCCATCCGGCATCCGGAGCTGGGTAAGCTGGACGAAACCGTCAAGAGCATTGCCGACAAGGAAGCAAAGGAAAAGGAGATCGAGGAGTCGGAAGCGCCGGATTATCAGGCTCTGGCGGAGGTAAAGGCGGATCTGATCCGTCTGCGGGAGCAGCGGGAAAAGCTGGAGAAGCAGACTGCCAATATCACAGTGACGGAGGAGGATCTCGCCCAGGTGGTGGAGGTCTGGACAGGCGTGCCTGCCAGCAAGATCACTCAGACGGAGTTTGCCAAGCTGGAGCATCTGGAGGAGAATCTGTCCAAGCGGGTCATCGGGCAGACCGAGGCGATCCGTGTGTTGAGCCGTGCCATCAAGCGTACCCGGGTGCAGCTTTCCAAGCGTCGCCGCCCTGCATCCTTTATCTTTGTGGGCCCTACCGGCGTGGGCAAAACAGAGCTGGTCAAGGTGCTGGCGGAGGAGATGTTCGACTCCACGGAAGCACTGATCCGGCTGGATATGACCGAATACATGGAGAAGCATGCGGTTGCGAAAATGATCGGTTCGCCCCCCGGCTATGTGGGATACGATGAGGCAGGCCAGCTGACCGAAAAGGTGCGCCGCCGCCCCTATTCTGTGGTGCTGTTTGATGAGATCGAAAAGGCGCATCCGGATATTATGAATCTGCTGTTGCAGATCCTGGATGAGGGACGGCTCAGCGATGCCCACGGACGATCCGTCAGCTTTGAAAATACCATCATTGTCATGACCTCCAATGCCGGCTCCACGGACAAGAGCACCGGCATGGGCTTTAACAAGACCGAGGGGGAGATCAGCCGGGAGAAGGCACTGAAGGCGCTGCGGGAGTTCCTGCGTCCGGAGTTTATCGGCAGAGTGGACGAGGTGGTCGTATTCCGCCCTCTGACGGTAACGGATTTTGCAGACATTGCGGGACTGATGATGTCGGAAATGGAACAGGCTCTGGCAGAAAAGGAAGTCAAGCTGGAGGTATCACGGGCTGCCCTGGAGGAGATCGCCAAGGATGCGTTTGGAAAATCCTACGGCGCCCGGGATCTGCGTCGGGTGATCCGCCAGAAGGTGGAGGATCCGGTGGCAGAGATCCTGCTGCGGCACAGCGGCTATGTGGCAAAAATTTCGGTGGATGTGCTGGACGGTGCCCTCCACGTCAGCGAGGTTGTAGAGGTCAAAACAGAATAATGTTGCACCGTACAAAGGTGCCTAAAAAACGGACAGTCGGGGATTCCCGGCTGTCCGTTTGTGTTGCCTGAAAGGATTATTTCTCCACCGGGGTGTAGCGAACCCGGAGCTTCGGCAGTCTTTCGATGGTGGTGTAGCTGTTGAACAGTCCATCTGCCAGGGTGAGATCATTTTCACCGCTTGCAGGAGGTGCAAACAGCCGCAGGGTCATATCACAGGGGCCTGTCAGAGGCTTCTTGAAGAACAGGGGCATCAGATCCACGAACCGGGTCTTGGGTGCCTTGTAGAACCACTTGCCCCCCAGCTCGATCATCAGATTGGTGTCATCCTCAAAGTACAGCTCACAGAAGTGAGGATTCCCCTCAAAATGCAGATCCATTGCCAGCCCCTCTGCATCCTCCGAGCCGCCCCAGCGCAGGGTAACCGGCAATTGCTGAGCATCCTGATTGGTCAGTCTGGGCAGGAACCAGTCCTCCTGGATCAGTTCCCGGAAGGTATCCATGACCGGCTGTTCGATGCCGACCTCCGGATTGTTGGGATCCTCGATCTCCAGACCCAGCCTGCCCCGATCCCGGAACTGGTAGAAGGTGAAGCCTGTGAACCAGGTTGCCTGATCCTTGACCAGCAGATCACAGAACTCCCGTACCATCTTTGCCTGGTCATAGGGGCCGGTTACATCCCCGTCCGCATTAAACTCGGACATGACCATGGGCTTTGCCACGCCGCCGTTGAGGAACCGGAACCGTTCAAAACTGCGCTTGGTCATCTCATAGGTCTCCGCCACAGTACCCCGGTTATGGCTGGAGCCGCCAGGCTCTGCCACGTCATAGGGCCAGCCCCAGTGCAGCGCCATGTATTTGTCCACGGACCAGATATCCGCTGCCGGAATGGTCTGGGCAAATTCCTGTTCCATTTCAATTTCCTGCTTGTCGGCATGCTCCACGCCGCCGATGCAAACGATTACGGATACGTTGGGGGCTTCCTCCTTGATGATCCGGGCAGCGCGCACAAAGAAATCCGCTACCTCCTGATAGGTGCAGCGCTTGTTGAAGGAAAACCAGTTACCGGTGGCTTCATGGTTGATCCGCAGCAGCATTCTGCCGAAGGGGCGCAGATCCTTGCCGATCTGTGCCAGCATTTCATCGGAAACATGCGGATCGATGGTGAGAGTCAGGGTCACATCCTGACCATGGGCACGGATCTCCCGCATGTAGCAGAAGGGTTCCCCCTCTGTGCTGCCGCCGATGCCGCCCTGATAGGTGAAATAGTCATCGTAGGGGTAATCCCAGGCAAAGCTTACGTCCGGGCTGGCGTGAACCACACTTGCCCGACCCGGCCAGCCTTTGTCCAGCGGGTAGTAGCAGTACATCAGACTGATGCTCCGCATGGGACGCCCCAGCTTGGCGAGGATATAGTCCTGGTTTACATATTCGCCCCGTTCGCTGCCGTCTCCCAGGTCAATGGCGCAGTTGGCTTTCCCCATATGAACTTTATAAAGATTTTTTAATTCCATTGCTTTTCTCCTTAAACGATTTGGTTTCCTTAGACTGCACCGCACAAAACCTGTGCAGTACTGCCTTTATTATAAGCGAAACGGGGAGGGCTGTCAACTATAAAACAGTATTTTTTCTGCTGAAAAGTACTCTGTTTTCAGGCAGCGCTGCACCTTAGCCCGGACTATGCCCCGGCATCATACATGGCTTTCAGCTTGCTGAGGGCACGCTTTTCAATCCGGGACACATAGGATCGGCTGATGCCAAGCCGATCCGCCACCTCTCGCTGGGTCTGGGGCATGTGGTTGTACAGTCCATAGCGCCGGGTGATAATATCCAGCTCTCTTGGCTCCAGGCACTTGTCCAGATACCGGTACAGCTGCTTGGAGCGGATGGTCAGATCCACCTGCTCGAACACATCGCTGCTGTCCGCCACAATGTCCATGAGAGTCAGGGTGTTCCCGTCCTTGTCCGTGTCGATGGGCTCGTCAATGTACACATCATTGGCTGTTTTCTTCTGCCCCCGGAAGTGCATGAGGATTTCATTTGTAACCCTCTCGCTGCGGCTCTAGAAGGGCGTCTTGTGAAATATCAGTTTTATCATCTTCATTTCCTAAGAAGTAAATGTGCACTTGTGATCCATCCCATACTATTTTTCTTACAAATGTTTTAATCGTAAAACGTTTTTGTTCTAATGGCATTGTTTCAAAGGAATCAGCAAAGGAACAAAGCATTTTTGCAAGTCCTTCAAATTCTAAATCAGATAGGGCATTGACCCTTTCCATACCTTCATACTCCTGAATCTGAGCCTCAATATCTATTTTTGCTTTGTCAAGTGTATTGATTTCTTCCAGAATGTATTTATGAGCTGCTGTGTCTTCTGCCTTTTCAAGCAGTGCAATCAAATTCTTTATTTTACACTCTGTGTATGATTTGTTTCTTTTCAGGGATAGTATTTTTTTCTGATGGGAAGTGTTCCTCATTTGTGCGTGTGCAGCTTCTTTTTTTAGAATACGCAGAAGTTCAGATTCATCCGAAGTGATTTTTTTGATTTCATTAGATATCGCCTGATCCAGTTCATTACCATTGATGCGTTTCATCGAACATTTTTGGCGTTTACTCTTTTCTTTTAGTTCGCATAGATAATCATAAATAAATTCTCCATCTTGATTGATTCGCTGTGATAATTTTGGTCTCATAAAACTGCCACAGTCTCCACAAAAAAGCAAACCGGATAAAAGGGCAACATTGCTTCTTGGTTTCCGATAGGATTTGGATTTGTTCTGTGCAAGCAGTTTCTGCGTTTGACACCAATCCTCTCCGCTGATGATTCCCTCATGTTTGCCTACGGCGATGATCCAATCTTTGATATCACGCACCTTATTTGAATGTCCGGTTTGCTGTTTGGTTTTATTGTAAGCAATTACTCCGTGATTACCATCAAAACAGTTTCTATCAGAAAAAACTTCCACCTCTTTCGTGTCAAAATAGTTCCATGCAGCTTCGTCCGCCTTGAGATAAATCGGGTTCATCAGAATCCCTTTAATGGCAAAACGAGAAAAGTATTTTCCGGTTTTGGTTATGTAGTTATTTTGAATCAGGTACGTTTCAGTTTTCGTAAGAGAATGAAATTCAAGAAATTTAGAGAATATGAGCTGAATGAGTTTTGCTTCATCCGGTATGATTTCCAGCTTTCTCGCTTTTCTTTTCCTGCCGTCCATTGTAATACTGCCAATGGTTTCAACACTTCTATATCCTGTCGGTGTATTCCCCCCCAGCCATCTTCCATCCTTGGCAAGTTCCAGCATATTATCACGAATACGTTCTGCAATGGTTTCACGTTCAAACTGTGCGAAAACAGAAGCAATATTCATCATTGTCCTGCCAATTGCTGATGTCGTATCAAATTTTTCAGTGATAGAAATAAAGGAAATATCTAATTGATTAAGTTCCTCTATCATGGAGGTGTAATCGCATATATTTCGACTGATACGATCCAATCTATAACAGACAATACATTTTATTTTTCTTTTGCGGCATAACTTCATCATTTCTTGAAACTGTGGTCGATTTGTATTGCCACCAGAAAAGCCTTCATCCTCAAAAATCAGAATGGCATCATCAGAAATATCTGAATATGCAGTACGAATGCCAGCTTTACATAATTCGATCTGATTTCCGATACTTTCACCTTTGCCTGTGAATTTTGATTTTCTCGAATAGATAGCAATCTTTCTTGTATCCTCCATATAAACTCCTTTGAATATGTTGATAGCGCTTTATCCTATAAAGAAATTCCCCCAAACTCATTATACCTCAAAATACTAAAAAAAGCAAAAATATTTTTAAATTTTCAAATGTACAAAAACCGCCTTGTGATATCGTAGGATCATCTTCGGGCAGTTTTGTTAAAAGTCATCAAGTTTATCAGCCAGTGCACAGACTGTTTTTAAAAAAACCTTCACTTTTTCTGGGTTCTTATCATCTAATGTCAATGCGAGAATTTTTATCATATTGTTGTGAATTTCAGCTTCTCCAAATACCAGGTCATCCAGACTGACACGAAGCAACTGTGCAATTTTAGCAAGTGTCTCGAGGGAAGGAGAACGTGTTCCTCGTTCTAGATGTCCAATATACCCAGTAGATAATGAACAAAGTTCACTGAGCTGTTCTTGTGTCATTCTGGATAGTTCCCGATATCTCCGAATACGGTCACCGATTGCAGCATAATTAAGCCCCTGTTCCATTGTATCACCTCATAGTGATATTATACTGTTTTTTCAGTATGGATTTAACGGACTATTAGAAATATATTTTATGTCCTATAGACACTTTTATGTAACTATAAGACGAAAAAACTTGACATACAGTATCTAATGTGATATAATAGATAAAAATATGTGAATAGGAGGGCTTTTCAATGCAATTTTATGGGGTTGGTACTAGATTTGGAGGTACGGATTGCTTTTTAGACGATTGCTGTAAATATAATTTTTGGTGTATGGGCAATCCGAACGAAAAGCAGATGAAACTCTACGAAGGAATCAACGTAGGTGACATTTTGATTGCGAAAAAATACCGTATGAAGGATGGCGCTGCATTCGTAGATGTGGAAGCAATCGGAATGGTGACTGACAGGGAATTTAAGCACAAGAGTGTTCCTGCAAAATTCACCAGCGATGATATTTATGGGATATCTGTTGTATGGATTAAACGGTTCTCCGATCCTATATCGTTTTCTTCCAAACTCAGTGGGCTTGACTTTGGCGGTGGCAAGACATGTTCTATTTACTCCGAAACCAGTGAAAAATGGATTGCCATGATTGAGAAAATGATGAAATATGATTATCCGCTGGCGTATGATTCAGATGAAGATTCTGATGAATTGGTAGATCAAATTTCAAGTCTGGATTACTGAACTTTCGCACACGATTCTGTTTTAAGAGAACTGAATAGTCAGTATGAAGATGAGGTCATTACGCAATACCCCAATGACGAAATTGAAGTACTGGAGGAAGACTGTTTTGGACGAGTCATTATTTGCGTGCCTTATGAAACGGAGAAAAGCAAAAGATTTGGTTTGATTCTTTTGGTTCCAGAAAAGGATAAAAATCATAATGACATGTGTTTAGTTTCTTTTGGGATTGAGGTTGCGGACAGTGATGAGGACATACCAGGAATCGTGGAACAGCTGAAACAACAAACAGATTGGAATAGGTACATTTTCTTATAATTTTATATAGGACGATATTTTTGCACTTCACATTTGTGAGGTGCTTTTTTTATGCTTCTTTTACTTGCAGACTGTCCGAAAACTAAGAAAAGCCTTGAAAAATTGTGT
>UMBT01081291.1_pt1 | contig 52395 bp, 42 predicted proteins | sample 1964001 | NCBI WGS metagenome assembly UMBT01 (sample SAMEA4835945, study PRJEB28245) | human gut metagenome | biome: gut microbiome; material: fecal sample | place: Denmark | collected 2008
CCTCGTCAAGAACCTTGAAGGATTTGAACCTGCCCAACTCGAAGCTCTTCAGAACTCCCTCGACCATCGCCACGAGATACCAGCGCTTCTGCGACTGCTTCAGGAAATACGGCTCGGCGAGATATTCCGCCTCCTTGCCTCCAAGCCTTTGCAACGAATATGAAAAGTGCACCTTCCGTCTTTGCTTTATCGAACTTAGGATTTTCTGAATATCAACGCTGAACATCATCCTCCTCTGCTCCGGAATGATATAGTCACGTGTCCCGGAGTCAGAGCCGACAGTACTTATAATCTCGAACTCAGAAAGTAGTTCCTTGAACCTATCGGTGTAAACGGGGTCTCTGCCAACAATGTGATACCCTTTCCCTCTGACATTCTGAATCTCGATCCCGAACACTTCCTCAATGGTCTTGATGTTCCTCTGAAGAGTCCGCAAAGAAGAGGGGCCATTCTCAGCCATTTCGCCTGACATGGCCTCCAGCAGAGCCTCTTTGCTGACATATTCACTGATGCCGCTTAGTTTGTTCACTATCGCACTTAACAACCTGATTTGTTTAGACATATTCAGAAGTGTTTGCCGCAAATATAACAATCAAAAGCGACAACTCTTGTCGCATTGAAGAGAAATAACAACTAAGAAACTATTTTGAATTGTTTGAAATGTTCTTTGAGGTGAATAATCTTCTTTTTCTTCCCGCTTCTTCAGTCAGACAGCACCGCTATCCTCCTTGGAAGAAGCGGTCGAACCTGAGGTTTTTCACTCTCAACCCAGCGCCCGAACCGAGGGCAATCGAACTTGTTCGGGGTGCCGAGGTGGGCAGCAGGGAAAGAGCTTGCTCTTAACCTTCAAACAAACAATTCAAAACAGCTTCTAAAAGAAACCAAAAATTTCTTCAAAAAACGTTGAAACAACCTTAAGAAGGTCCTTTCTTTAAATCCACTTTATCATCTACACTTTTGGCGAGTTGCCAACTGTCAACCTCTAGTCCTCTCGAAAAATAATTTTATAACGAAATCTTGTTTAAGTGCATCTTCCAATCCCTTTAAGCGAAAATACAGTTCGCTCAAAGGGGCTTACTTTGCAGTCGGAAAGGGTTAATAACGACCCCGGATAATAAATAAAACGAGTATTATGGCAGATAAGACTGCAAACATTGATTACCTCTGCGTCATTCGTGAAAACAATGGTAAAACTACATTTGAGACCATTGACATTCCAGTTTCTACCGCTCTGGTTACAAAGCTGGAGGGCTTGACAAAAAATGCTAATGCTACCGTTCTGGATATGCAGGCACAGATGAACCTCGCCTTTAATGAGAACCAAAGGAGAGACATCAATTATGTTTCGCCCTACTCTTATTGGGACTCTTATATCAACATTACATATTATCCGGCAATACTGTCCTTTGCCAAGTATAATGAAAAGCTCGCAGCTCATAAAGATAGCCTTCGAGAAGAATTTTTGAGGAAAAATCAGACATTACAGAAAATTGACCCTAGAAAATATCAAGCCGAGCTTGATGATTATCTTGATAGAGAAATGTCTCAATATACAGATGGTTTAAAACGCGACTATCTTCGAGTAGCGAAGCGGTATATTAGCGCCTTCAATTATTCTCAAACGCTTAGCCACGCTAAAGAACGAGGCGATTTAAGAATGTTCTCAACGGATACATTGGGGTGGTCAAATTTCACTTATCAGGTTACGGATGAGATTATCATTACACTCGGAACAAATTTTGGGTATGGCAAAGCTTCCTATTTCCGTCTCGGGCTTAGTTATAAGGGAATTGATATCCTTCCATATAGCTATATGGTAAAATACTATTATGCCAATCGTCGAGACCTGCTCCGTTATACCCGTCTCTATGACGTGGCTCATGATAGTTGGAATCTCGCTTTCAGTTTCGTGGAAAAGGCCGCAAATATGGCTTCAGAGTCTGCTGAAGAATTTGTTCGCCACTGGATTCTGAATGAAGTCGAGGATATGGTTCACCGACTTCACGGTGTCCTGGAGAATCCCGATGACTATATCCAAGACATTTTAAACAAAACTGGGGAGAAGGCAGACTGCGACTATTTTACTGTCCGAAACATGTACAGCAATGAAAAACGTCGCTATGGCGTATTTCCCGAGGAAATGACTATGGCAATTCGTTCCGAGAAGTTAACCGGCGCCCTCGATTTTCTAGGGAATTTATCCGCACTTTCAGCAACTCTCCCGGAGATTGAGGCTTACATCGCTGAAATTAAGGAAATGGCGGTAGCTATTATTCCCGAACTCGATGAGATGGTAAAGAAGATAACTGTAAAGGTTGCCCTTCAGCAGGAGGAGAAGGCACATTTAGAGGTAAAGCTGGCAGACCTCAAGAATAAACTTGAGCCTCATGAAATAAAGATCAATGAACTTTACGAGAATCGTAAGGAAGAGGAGAAACGGTTCCATCGCAGATACTATGAAATCCAGTACGGCAAGAGCCATAAGGAATATGTGGAGATGAAAGAAGAGGAGTCTAATACGAGTGAAATCATCGCAAAACTTGCTGAGGAAATAGTCCTTCGATCCTCATTTAGAGACAACCTCCAGGAGTGTCGTACTAGAGTGTCAGATGCATCTCTGATAGTTGCGGACAGCATTGAAGCATAGACTGTAAGCAGACGGAATTTCAGTTAGTAATAGGATGATACTTTCGCAAAAAAAATTGCTTGCTTATTTGTCTGATCTGAGGGTTTTAGTAAATCTTGTCGAGGACAAAGATGGCGTGGGCTGCGAGCCGTGGTCAATAAGTGTTCAAAAAATGACATCTCTTTATATATGAAACCTTGGATATGTCTCAGAAACTTTCCAATCTTAACATTGGAACAATTTTTCAACCATTAATCTTTCACGCTTATGAAGAGAATCTTCACACTTCTTTCCATCATTATTCTTTCCTTTGTTGGATGCAACGTGTATGCCCAGAAAAACAACACCGAAAATGATTACAATCTCAAGAAAGCATATGAGGTCCTAAACGAGGAGAACGACGAAGCCAAAGCCCTCGACATCGTTAACAAACAGCTTCGTGAGACGCCGGACAATGTCTATGCGTTGGTTCTCCGCGCTCGTATTCTTCGCCGAAAGGGAGAATACGGCCAGGCCCTCCAAGATATTAATCACGCATTAAAAGTCAATAAACCGAGGAAGACAGAATGCCCTAATTCTGCCCTCTACTGGTGGAAGGGGTACATCTATCAGGATATGTATGATATGGACAATACGGTCCTCGCTCTAAAGACAGCGTATGAACTTGCCCGAAAAGACAATAAGGACAATCTTCAGAGTATTGCATTTGACTATGCTCAGGCCTTGCATTATGAGGAAGACTATGCTGCCTCTGATGTCATCTACCGCAATATGATAAAGGAAAACGAAGCAGACCAAGGTGCAATGGTGGGGCTTGCTCGCAATATGATGGAGAGGGAAGAATATTCAGATGCCCTTGAAATGTTGGACAAGTGTCAGAAATATGACGCGGACTATGCAGAAATCTACCGTTTCAAGATGCAGGCATACGACAAACTGGGCGACATCTCCCAAGCAGTTGATGCCGGCCTTGAATGGTATGACAAAAATGATGAAGCGAGCGTCAGCGCAATACTTGAAGTACTTGTAAAGCGCCCTAATTACGCTGAAGCCTGTATCAAGTCCCGCATAAAGGAGAGTGAGAATCCATTCCTCTGGAAAGCTTTCCTTTGTCAGTTCTATGAAGAATCCCATAAGTATGCGGAGGCAATCAAAACTTACGATGAACTGGAGGTTGAATTCGGTCACTACGATCTGATTAATATTTGTCGCAGCGATTGCTATAGCAAACTGGGGCTTAATGAACAGGCAGTTGCAGACATCTCGAAGGCAATGGAGAAAGAGGCAAGCTGGGATAATCTGTGCCGCAGGGGGGATTACTACCGTCTTGCCGGAAACATTGACTCTGCCATTGCTGACTTTTCAGCTGCTATTGAAGAATCTCCCAAAGCCGGTTATGCGTACTATAAGCGCGGTTGGTGCTACGAGATGAAGGGAGACCGCGGGAAGGCGCTGGAGGAATACAACCTTGGTCTTGAGATGACTGAAGATTATCCTTACCTCTATCTGATGCGTGGTGAGTTGTTGCTCCTGAACGGGAACAAGGCAGAAGCCTTTGCCGACTTCGAGGCCGTAATCCGGAAGGATACTGTTGCCGAAAGCGGAAGTTGCCGCCAGTACGCGCTGCATTTCCTTGGCCGTGACAAGGAGGCTGAAGAGTGGATGGACAAGATTATTGCATCCGATCCCGAGGATGCCGGTCACTATTATGATCGCGCTTGCCTATACTCCAGAATGGGCCGTTTAGAAGAATCTATCGCTGCGCTCCGTATGTCCTTTGAGAAAGGATACCGCAGTTTTTCTCATATTCGTCTGGATGATGATATGGACGCAGTCCGTGACCTGGCTGAGTTCAAAGCACTGATGGAGGAATATGAGACCAAGCACGCAGTATATCTTAATGAGTTTAAGGTCTCCATGCCACAGAAGGAGGAGATGGTGACGGAAATCATGGTGAAGCGTAATCCCGGAGGCACATTCGAGATTCCCTGTAACATCAACGGCCTTGCGCTTCAGATGATCTTTGACACAGGTGCGTCAGACGTGACAATTTCCTCCGTAGAAGCCAACTTCATGTTCAAGAACGGCTATCTGTCCGAGAAGGATATCAAGGGCAAGAAATACTATCAAATTGCGAACGGACAGATCAGTGAAGGGACAACAATTACGCTCCGCGAAGTGAAGATTGGCGATGCAGTTCTTCACAATGTTAACGCCTCGGTGGTAGAGAGTCAGAAAGCTCCACTGCTGCTTGGTCAGAGTGTCATGGAACGCTTGGGCATCATCACCATCGACAACCAGAACAACAAACTTATCATCAAGCACTAGGGGCTATGCTGACGTTAGCATTTGTTCTGGGAGTTGCCTGTGTTATGCTCCTGATAATGTTGTTCTTTGCGAAATCGTTCGTCGCATGGACTCCATCAACGGTAATATCAGTTTTTTAATTGTATCCATCAGACGTACGATATGTTCATCAATCCGTCACTGTTGGAAAGTGATGGAAGAAATAACACAATAATTTTACTTAAACGAACAATGGTTTCGTTTAAGAGTTGTATCTTTGCAGTATAAAATAACGCAATATGCCAGTAAACAAAGACGCAATGGCCCGCTACCGCATTATTGATAGAATGCTGGCTGACCCGAATAGAAATTATACCACTAAGGAGATTCTTAAGGAAGTGAGTTGGCGGTGCGACTCTGCAGTCACTCTCAGAATGATACAGAAAGACATCAAATCCCTTAAAGAAGAGTTTGGTAAAGAACTCGTTCGTAACGCCGGAAGGCGTGGGACAGTTAAGTATGCCGATCAATCCGAACCATTGTTCTATCAAGAGCTCACATCAGATGAAGAAGAAATTCTACGGGAAGCTATCAAGAGTTTAGGGCAGTTTGAAGGATTAGATAATTTTACTTGGTTGGATCTGCTTAAAAAGAAACTCGATTTCAAGGAGCGTCCTGGCCAGCAACCCTATATCTCCTTCAGTTCAAATGAAGAACTTCAGATTCCAGAAGGTCTTCTGGGGCGCTTGTTTTCTGCGATTTCAAAGAAGAAAGTCATTCGTATTACGTATTCTATTTTCGGCAAGGAGCCAAGGGAATATACGGTATATCCGTATCAGCTTAAGCAGTTCAACGACAGATGGTTCTTGCTTTGTACTCCGCTCGGTGACGAGATTTATCCCTATAGAGCAGAGTTCATCGCCACATTTCCTTTGGATAGAATATCTAAAGAGTTTAAGTACATGGATGATGAACCATATGTTGAGACTCCGCTGGACCTGAAGGCAAGATTCGACGAGATAGTCGGCGTTACTCTTCTCCAAGAAGAGGAAGTCGAAGACATTTATTTTGCTGTCAGCAAAAAGTCGCTGCCGTATATTCAAACAAAATACCTGCATGGTACGCAGATAGAGCTTGATGGCGAGTCCCAAACAATGTTCAGGAAAAAATACCCTACTTTGAAGGACTGGACATTCTTCTCAATAGAATGTCGCCCCAATTACGAGCTTTATAGCAAGCTTGCATCCTACGGAGATCAACTTATTTTATTGGAGCCACGAAGGATGAGAGATGAAATGTGGCGAAAATTCAAAAATGGGTTCGCGCTCTACGACGGACTAAGTTGTGAACAACACGAAATCTAACATCAATCGAGTAGGAGGAAAATGAATAGTTTTCCTCCTACTCGATTTTTCTTCCTATTCGATTGACATACAAGCTTCTGAGGGCATATAGTAGAATGAAAATCGACCTTAAACTCTGCCTAAATTAATAAAGACCATTCTTTATTGTAGCAAGTTAAAATCAAGTTGGCAAACTGCCTTATAGAGCCCTCAATTGATGTTTTGCGCTTTTCGACTCCTCAAAAATCAAGTTACCGGCAAGTTAAATTATGCCCACATCGGGATGTCCTTCATATACCGTGGTATGGTATCCGGATCAAGCGGTTTGATAAGTCTTGATATGCTCCCTGTCAGTAAATCTTTTACTCCGAAACGCTTTCTCAACGATGCATTTGTCAATCTATCTCCCAGAATATACATTAGACCGCCATGCGAAACTGGAGAGACAATCAACATGAATGACTCTCACAATTCGGATGGATAAAAAAGATGTGCTTTGTTTTCATCCGCTCAATATCCAACCCGAGAGTATCCATTTCCTCTTTCCATATAGACTCCCACCCTTCACTTGAACAGATTTCATCTTTTTTACGCCTGAAGCCATTCACAAAACCTATGTATAGAAGTCTGGCCTTTATCCCGCATTTGTTGCAGAAATATAGGAACGCCAATCTGTTAGCCAGTTGATAACAATTTGAGTCTATCCATTCCTTATTTGGTTCCGCCTGAAGCCATTGAGCAGTCTCGTAAAAGGCTTTTTTGATAATTATTCTGCTTTCTGGAGATGCTTTGCACTGTTGGAATGATTCGTCTCTATGTGCTTTCGCTTCAACGAAATACCATGTGTCACCTATCGTGCAGATGCCATCCCAGTTCATGGCCTTTCCGCTTTGAGGCCAAAATGATCTCCATTTATCCCTTATGTCTTTATATCCAACCATCCCTTCAAAACACGAAATTCCTACAAACTCTCCATCTCCAGAAAGTTTGTCATCATCATAAGGATAATCGAACCATTTTATCGTCCCGGACTGTCCAGTAGATTCCAGGATAAGCCTGTCCAGCTCATTTCTGTGATGTCCAAGGAAGCGCAACAATTGGAATTCGCTCCCATATCCAAGTCCTATTTCTGCCATAGTTATTAATTGTATTTAGTGATTGTACGTTCCAGTAGTTGAATAATACTATCTCTTAACTTCACCGGTTCCAGCACTTCCACATCGTCAGCATAATAGAGGATGTCGTGGATGAAGTCATAGTTAGGTGTGAGGTGGTAGTTGAAGATGGAATACTCTGCATTCCTCTCTTCCTCCTTCTGGCTGGCATGCAGAGGCAGGGTGCGGAAGTATTCGGCCTGGCGGGCGCACACTTTCAACTTGACACATTCAGGTTCCTCACCTTCATAATGCAAGACTCCATAGCGGGCTCCGAAAAAGTCTTGCATGTCAAACGTCTTTGGTACAATGAAAGACTTTTCGCTCACGACAACCGAGTTCATCCGGTCCAATGCGAACGAGTGGGGTTCCTTGTATTTATCATTATGGTCTCGTGCGAAAAGATACCAGCGGCTCTTATATTCCTTCAGGCAAAAAGGTTCCAGTAGAAAGTCCCGGGGCGCATCCATCGAAAAGCTCTTGTAGTTGACTTCCAACATCCGTTCATCACGAACAGCTCGAATGATCTCTGTCAGAAATCTATGACATGAAGGTCCATTTTCGAATAATATGCGTTTACGCAACCCTGCACTTTCATTCGCCAGATTATTCAGGCAGAGCGCCTCCATCATCCAGTTTTGCAAGCCACTCCCACCAAGTTCTCCATCGTTGTCGATCCTGTAAGTGTTATCTCGACGGTCACAGACGATGTCAATGCCGAAGATATCGGCAATGGCTGTGATATGGTTTGAGAAGGTGCGTGTGGCCAGTCCTTTTTTATCTTCATTGATGGAACTACGCGACCATAGTTCCTTGATTTGATTCAAGGTAAGAGGTCCGCGGCTCTGGATGGTATCCAGCAGCCAGACATATGATTTGAAATAATTTTTTGCCATAACAAGGTACAAATATAATGACATCTTCGGCAAAATTATGGCATAGTTGAAACATTTAACTTCTGCCATATTTTTGCCGAACTGCGGTTTACCTTTGCTGTCAAGAATGAAGAATGCTATGGAAATAAAACAACTTGAGCCGAAAGAGAAAGTGATTACTTTCTTTGGCGAAATCAAAGGTTCCAGTGTGGAGCCGGCCATCAAGGAGATTGTGAAAATCAACCTCACCGACCGAGCCTACGCGCAACAATGCGCAAAATGGGCTCTTGACAACAACCTGTCACCAATGACGGTTGCATTGACGCCGATAGAGCTATACCTGTCCACTAATGGTGGATCTTGTTATGATGGACTTGCTTTATATGATGTGATCGAAGCGTCACAGACTCCAGTCGAGGTCTACTGTACGGGAAAGATAATGTCCATGGGCATCATCGTAAGCCTTGGCGCTAAGGTTCGGAAGGGCTACCGCAATACCACATTCATGGTTCATCAAGTATCCGGCATCGCGTTCGGTACCCTACGTGACATTGAAGAAACATATGCGGAAGCGAGCCGTATAAACGACATGCTTTTCAATATAATCAAATCAAAAACCAGAGTCACGGAAGAGCGACTCAACCAGGTTATCTTGCAGAAGCAGGACTGGTTCATCACAGCTGAAGAGGCTCTTGAGCTTGGTATTCTTACAGAAATCATCTAAATTGGCAGAAATCCAATCACTTTCAGATTATTAACTGTAACCGATAGCATTAACATCAATATACTTCAGACATGTATAAAAGAGTTCACCATAAGAACAACCACATAGAACAAATAGAGACAGAGCGTCTCATACTCAAAGCAATGACAGAAAAAGACGCAAGAGCATTGCTCAGCACTGTCGGAGATAGTGAAACCGCATGGTGGTCAGATGATTATATTTACGATCTCGATGAAACGATAGAATTTATAGAATTCAACAACCTGGGAATTGACACGTTGCTGTACGGAGTATTCCGGAAAGAATCTGACGACGTGATCGGCTATGTGCAAATCAAGTTGTCACCAATCACAGGCAGGATTGATGTCCGCGAACTGGGCTATGCCATGTCCAAAGAGTATCGAAGACGAGGCTACATGTCAGAGGCAGTAAATGCCGTCTGTAATCATTTGTTCCAAAATGAGTACATCAAACGCATTACACTAGAGATTCTTCCTGACAATTTGCCGTCACTGGGTGTCGCGCGCAAGTGCGGTTTTTCCTTTGTGGAGGAGCCAGAAGAGAAGAAACATCTCAGGTTCTTGGATGATAAACCACTAGACCTCTACGTACGCGAGCGAATGCCGATAGCAAGTGATAATAATTCAAAGCCATGAACCCTTGCCTCGTATCGTCTAATTCAATGCAATCAGATGCAAAAGTAGAGAAAATACGCAGTCAATCAGGCAGATTTTTTGTCTTCGTTTTCCAAATCGACAATTTGAGTGCGAAACGATGTCTCTGGTTGGAATATGTTGGAATATGATGGTATCTTCAGTTTTTCCCAAAAAGAGCGATTTTAGAAAAATTATAATTACCCAAAAAAATCTGCCTAGCGTATCATATGCCACCAAAAGTATTGGTTTTTGTATTTTTGCGACAAAGAAGCGAAGACATTTACAGCGGATTTTAGGAAGAAACCACGACTGGTATCTGACGGCATATAAGAACATTGAAATCTGCCTTAAAATCTTTTGGCATCCTCAAAAACGGCCTCTGAATGGACTGTAGAGGGTTTTGTCCTTTACTTTAACGAGGAGGAGTATTAAAAGCTAATTCATTAAAAATCAGTAAATTAGGTGAGCGTTAGTGCGATTTTTACGTACTGATGCTCATTTTTTATACCCATTCTACGGCATTCTGTGGCACATCGTGGTATATGAATCGTACTTAGAATCGTACTTAAGAAAAAAAGTACATTGAACATGGAACTGGAATAAAGCTCGGGTATAGTGGTATATTGTGGAATCCTGTGGCACTACTATTATGGTTAATGTTATTAGGACTATGCTGGAGTCTGCGAAATAGCAACCAGGCGTTTGAATACTGGTTCCTTCTGCATTTTAATCCTTATCGTGGTCGAATTCATAGAAATCTATATTCAGTGATGCTCAGTAAACTTCTTGGTATGGAATATCGCAAGAAAGAGAGGTTTGCATCGGATTTATACAATTATCTGCTGTCTCGTCAGCCCCTGGCAAGAAGAAATACGGAGGTGATTTTTTCTGAGATTTACGCAGGTACCCTTGTAGCAGAGGAGTCTTCAACTACGGTTCATCTTTTAATCTCCGAATTGAACAAATGCTTGTGGCCTGTCGCCAAATTAAGTTTAACTGTGCGCCTTCAAAAACAGCAGGATAAATGTAAACAGCAGATAGTCTTTCATGTAGATGCTTAGGAGTTTGGTGACATTACGTATGCTGTGGTCGACTACTGACTCTGTGATATTCAATTTGGCGGCGATCTCCTTGTGCTTCATGTTGTCGAGACGGCTCATGAGGAAAGCGCGGCGTTGATTTTCCGGAACACGTGCCAGACAATCCTTCAGGCGATTGGTTATGTCTTCAACGTACAAGCCGGCAAGGTCTGTCTTTTCGAGTGCTGCCTGGTAATATGTGGCCGCGAAGACCTCATTGTCAGAGCTTGATTCGTTGACCTCCTTTTTGGTGGAAGATTTCTTCAACAGATTCAGGCAGGCATTGCGGATGGAAGTGTACATCCATCCGATGGCCTTTTCCCGTGACACTCTGGCCCGCTCATTCCATAAACGGATAAAGCAGTCTGCCACGACATCCTCGGCCTGTTCCGTATTTCCAAGTATGAAGAAGGCAAAATCCTCAAAGACCTTTAGATTGTTTTTGTAAAGGTCTTCGAAAATGTCCTTTTTTATCTCACCCTGCATGTCAGACATCATTAAAATCTCCTCTCTATGCAAATTTATCATTTTTTTTGGCGAATCCGACAGATTAAGTTGTTATATATAGTAGGTAACACGAAATGAATATGACAAACATTGACCAGAACTTGCTTTATAGGTATTTCGCAAAAGAAACTTCACACGAAGAAAACGCAGCCGTAGGAGAATGGTTGCGGAGCGACGAGATGCATCAGAAAGAATTTGATAAGGAACTGAAGATGTTTCTGTTACTGCATTTCGCCGCAAACGGAAAGACCATCCGCGAGATTGAAAGCGCGGAAGCAGGGCCAGCTAGGGAAAAATCAGGGTTCAAGATATTCAGGAGAATCCTTTACAGTGCCGCAGCTGCTGTCATTGCGATGATAGTATTCCTTACAGGCAGTTATGTCGCCACGAAACGCACGGATTCGATGCTTGCACACACTATGACCAGCATTGATGTTCCCGCAGGAAGCAGAATGGACATTACACTTCCTGACGGCACTCAAGTGAAGCTCAATTCAGGAACGACACTGACGTATCCGATGAAATTCTCGGATCGCAAACGCAACGTCGAACTTCGCGGAGAAGCTCTTTTCAATGTTACCCACAATCCTGACCAGCCGTTCGTGGTGAGCACCTATGCCAGTGATATAGAAGTGCTGGGCACGAAATTCAATGTCAATGCATATCCTGAGAAGAACTCGTTCCATGTCGCTCTCATAGAAGGAAAGGTCACAGTCAACAGCAAATCCGGACAGGTGGCATATCTGTACCCTGGAGAAACCGTTACTCTTTCCGATAACGTACTTGCGAAAAATGCGGTGAGCCAGGAAGGTGAGTTGCTTTGGACCAATGGCAAACTCAACATTGCGGGACTTGGTTTCAGTGACATCATAAGTGAAATAGAGCGCTCGTTCGGAGTGCAGATTATTGTGGAATGTCCTGAGCCTGAGATTAATATCTCCAGAGGAGAACTATTGGTCAGCGACGGCATTGACATGGCATTGAAGAGCCTCCAGTACTTTGCCGACTTCAGTTACACGCGCGACTACAAGACAGGAACAATCCATATCCGCTAGAACAATTACAGAAGTTTAACATATAAAACTTGCGCCATGATATAAAACGTTACAACAACCCCGGCCGTAACCGGAACAAATAAAGACCTGCGGACGCTGGAACATCCACAGGTCTGGAGATAAGCCGGTCGAATAACACTAAAGCAAGGTATATCCAACACCTATCACCATAATTCCAAAGTTATGAACAAAAACAGTATTCTGCAAAGAAGTTGCTGTCTCATCTGTTCCATGATAATACTGACTCTTTCATCAGTCCAATCTTTCGCAAAACCACAGAAAGAAGACATCCGGCTGAATCTTGAGTTGAAGAACGTCACCTTGGACAGCGCGCTGGACAGCATCAAAGCACAGTCTCCGTTCACATTCATTGTCGGTCAAGTGGATCTTGCCAGGAAGGTAAGCATATCAATGAAAAACGAGACCATCGGAAACGTGTGCGCCAAACTTTTCACCCCGCTTGACATTGACTACAAAATCAACGGGCATTACATTTATCTTTCCAATAGACCGAAGGTGGAGCCGCGTACAGTCAGCGGAACCGTCATTGACCATAATGGTCAGCCTATTCCTGGAGCATCCGTATTCGTGCAAGGAACTACAACCGGAACGACGACGGACATTGATGGCCGCTTTACGCTTCTCGTGCCCGGCAATCTTCTTGGAGGGAGCCTGGAGTTCAATTCTCTTGGCTATGAAATCGTCAGGATGGTTATAGGCAGCAACAAGAACTTTACCGTGACTCTCAACGAGGAGGCAGTCTCCCTCGAAGGCACCGTCGTTACCGCACTCGGCATCCGTCGAGACCAGAAGGCTTTGAGTTACAATGTGCAGGAGGTCAATGCCGAGCTGCTGACATCAGTAAAGGATGCCAATTTCATCAACTCCCTTGCAGGAAAGGTGGCGGGTGTTGCCATAAATACTTCCTCATCGGGAGTCGGCGGAGCGTCCAAGGTGGTCCTTCGCGGAAACAAGTCTATCAGCCAGTCCTCTAATGCGTTATACGTCATTGACGGTATCCCGATGTACAACTTTGGCGGAGGCGGAGGAACCGAATTCGATTCCAAAGGTGCGTCCGAGTCCATCGCGGACCTTAACCCTGAGGACATCCATTCCATCTCCGTTCTCACCGGAGCCGCTGCAGCAGCATTGTACGGCTCGCAGGCAGCAAACGGTGCTGTGATGATTACTACCAAGAAAGGCCAATCAGGAAAATTGAAGGTCAGTTTCTCCAGTAATACGGAGTTCCTCTCACCCTTCCGTCTTCCGGAGTTTCAGAACCGTTATGGAACTGGACTAGGCGGAAAGACAGGCAATAGCGGAACCTATAGCTGGGGACCTTTCATACCGGAATCAGCACGCTACAATTATTCTCCGAAAGACTATTTCGAGACAGGTCATACTTACACCAATACCATTACTGTCAGCGGGGGTACCGACAAAAACCAGACGTATTTTTCGGCGGCGGCAGTCAACTCTGACGGCATTATCCCAAACAATAAATATGACCGCTATAATTTCACCTTCCGCAATACGAGCTATTTCCTGAAAGACAAGCTGAAGATAGATGCGAGTGCAAGTTATATTGTCCAGAAGGATCAGAATATGACCAATCAAGGAGTCTATTCCAATCCTTTGGTTCCGGTCTATCTTTTCCCGAGAGGAGACAACTTCGAAATCTACAAGAACTTCGAACGCTACAATGCTGGAACGAAACTTATGGAGCAGTTCTGGAGTTCAGACCTTGAGGGTGACCTGAGAATGCAGAATCCCTATTGGATCAACTATCGCAACTTGCGTAACAACAACAAGAAACGCTACATGCTTTCTTTTTCAGCCGGCTATGATATTCTGGATTGGATGAACTTATCTGCACGTGTCCGTATTGACAATGCCGACAATATTTTCACTCAAAAGCTATATGCGTCATCCATTGCGACTCTCACTGAAGGCGGACTCAATGGGCATTATACGGAAGCGCGCACTTATGACAAGCAGACCTATGCGGATGTTATCCTGAATATTGATAAGGCATTGGGCAAAGACTGGACTATAGTTGCCAATATTGGTGCGTCGTACAATAATATAGGAACCGACGAGCTTCGTTATGGGGGCCCTATCCAAGACAATGGACTTGCCAATGTGTTCAATGTCTTCGACCTTGATGACACCAAGAAGCGTGCGTCAAAAAGCGGTTGGAACGATGAAACTCAGTCTGTGTTCGGCAGCGTGGAACTCGGGTGGAAGAAGATGCTCTATATCACAGCCACTGGACGTAACGACTGGGCATCACAGCTTGCCGGCTCATCCGAAAGATCGTTCTTCTACCCTTCAGTCGGCATTTCTTGGGTGCCGACGTCAATTTGGGATTTCGGAGCGGTCAACTACTTCAAACTAAGGGCGTCCGTTGCATCCGTAGGTATGCCTTTCCCGAGATTTTTGACAATGCCGACATATGAGTATGATGCTACGAACAAAATATGGAAGGATAAGACACATTATCCGATTGGTGATTTGAAGCCTGAAAGGACATTGACATATGAAGTCGGTGTCGAGACCAGGTTCTGGCAGGACTTGAGCCTGAATTTGTCATGGTATCTTGCTGACACCTACAACCAGACCTTCGACCCTTCTCTCCCGCCGTCTTCTTCCTACACGACAATCTACCTTCAGACTGGAAGTGTAAGAAATACAGGTATCGAGGCGAGTGTCGGTTATAATCATACTTGGCGGGGCTTCACATGGGATAGCGGAGTCACATTCAGCTGGAACCGAAACGAAATCAGGGATCTCGCCGATGGAGCCGTCAATCCCGTCACCGGTGAAAACCTTAACCTGGAAAAACTGGAAATCAAGGCGTTGGGTAAAGCCAAATACATACTCAGGAAAGGAGGAACTCTAGGGGACCTTTACACAACATCTGATCTGAAGAGGAATAACTATGGTTATATTGAACTTGACGACAATGGAGAAGTCAGCCTCGCCGACAATGGCAAGGAATTGTTTCTTGGATCTGTTTTCCCGAAGTATAATCTGGCCTGGCGCAATGACTTCAGTTGGAAAGGACTGCATCTGGGACTGCTCTTCAGCGGACGCATAGGTGGTGTCTGTTATTCCGCGACCCAAGCCAATCTTGATCTTTATGGTGTATCAAAGGTATCTGCAGATGCCAGAGATGCCGGTGGCGTGCTTGTGAATAATCGACAGATGATTTCTGCTCAGAAATGGTATCAGAAGATAGGTTCGCAAAGTGGACTGCCTCAGTATTATACCTATGATGCTACCAATTTCCGTCTTCAGGAATTATCCGTGGGCTATACAATGCCGAAGAAGTGGTTTAGGGAAAAAGCGGCACTGACGCTGTCGTTCGTCGGACATAATCTGTGGATGATATGGTGCAAGGCGCCGTTCGATCCTGAGTCCGTAGCTTCTACCGGGAATAATTATCAGGGTATAGACTATTTCATGATGCCGTCGCTTCGTAGCCTTGGCATAAATGTGAGACTTGATTTCTAAAATGATGGAGGAATGTATTATGAGAAAGAATATGATAATATGTGCCGTCATTGCACCGGTGCTCCTATCTTGCACTGACCGCTTCGAAAGACTGAATACCAATCCGAATCAGGTTACATCCGGGCAGATGGAAGCGAAGAACTATCGCACAGGAACAAAGGTCCTTGCATTGCAAAGTCTTGTCGTTCCGGTAGAGGAACATCAATATCAGTTCATTGAAAGCCTTTCAGGAGGACCTTTCGGCGGTTATGTCGGTAGTACAGTGGACACTTGGCAGACTCGCTTCGAGACATTCAATCCTTCGACAGACTGGCGAAAGGCAACGTTCTCGGACATCATAACAGAACTCTATGCTCCATATCGCGGAATCGTAGGGGGCACTGAGGACGAAGTCGCGAGAGCTTTCGCAAGTCTTTTCCGTGTGGCCGTAATGCAGCGTCTGACTGACAACTACGGGCCGATTCCATACGGCGATATATTGAAGACGGAAAAAATAACCGTCAAATATGATTCGCAGGAAACTGTCTATAACGAAATGTTCGAGGAACTTGACGATGCGATTGAGGCATTTTCATCCAATGTCGGACTTCCTTCTTCCGGATGGAGCACATACGACAGGGTATATTCCGGAAATATCTCTCAATGGCTCAAGTATGCAAACTCGCTGAAACTTAGGATGGCAATGCGAATCAGCTACAGGAATCCAGAACTTGCGCGCAGGAAGGCGGAAGAAGCTGTCTCGTCTGGTCTTATCCTGTCCAATGAGGACAATGCTTTCATGAAACCGACCGAAAACAGGATGCCTCTGATTTACAACAGCTGGAACGACCATCGTGTCGGGGCGGATATTCTTTGCTTTATGACTGGTTATAATGACCCTCGACTTGAAAAAATGTTCCTCAAGAGTACCGGGGACAATCCGCAGTACGTCGGAATTCGCATTGGTTCGACCGTGTCAAAGAAAAGTGAGGCGATAGATGCTTATTCGAACCTTATTGTCAATTCCGACAGTCCGATTCTTTGGATGAATGCCGCGGAGGTGAATTTCCTTCTGGCGGAGTATCAACTTCGATTTGCCGGAGACAAGGCTAAGGCAAAAGAATACTATGAAAATGGGATCCGTCTCTCTTTTGCCGAAAAAGGCGCATCAGGAGTCGACGATTACCTTGCTGATGCCAGCAGCACACCGGTTCAGTATATTGACCCGTTGGGAAAATATAGCGCCGCGTCCAAGACGACCGAGTGCAAGGTTGCATGGGATGAGAAAGGTGACGAAGAGACTAATCTTGAGCAGATTATCACTCAAAAGTGGATTGCAATATTTCCTCTTGGAAACGAGGCTTGGGCGGAATATCGCAGGACCGGTTATCCGAAACTGCTTCCGGCTCCTCAAAACCTCGGTCCGGACAATGTTGACCTTAACAATCATGCCAGAAGACTGACATATCCTGTCGAGGAATACTCTGGAAATGGTGCAAACTTGAGCGGTGCTATCTCAATGTTGAATTCGGAATCTTCCGAAGGTGGCGGAGATTCATTCGCTACCCGAGTTTGGTGGGACTGCAAATCGTACAACTCTATAAAACAATAGACAATGAAGAATATATTGAAACGGCTGATTGCTATCACATCTTCCGCTCTGCTCATTGCATCCTGCTCTGATTGGACGAAGGTAGAGAGTGTCGGTATAAAAGAGACTATGCCGTGGGAGAACAATCCGGCAGAATGGTCCGGGTACCAGGCAAGGGTGCGTGATTACAAGAATCGCCCACATAAATTGACATATATACGTTTTGAAAATTCTCCGGAAGGCGTTCAGAATGAGAAGGGCAGTTTGAGGAGTCTTCCTGACAGTCTTGATATGGTAAGTCTGACCAATGGCGAGAACTTCTCTAAATATGACGAGGAGGACTTGGCGAGAATGAAAGCGGTGAACATCAAGGTCCTATATCAAATTGATCTTGTCAAGTCTGAAAATGCCGGAAACGCAATTGACAAGGCGGTCTCTACTGTTTCGAAACACTCGCTTGACGGCTTCTCTTTCACGGCGTCGACCTCAGAGAGCGCATCTGCAGCAATCGGCAGACTGTCTGCAGCAAAAGCGGAGAATCAAATGCTGGTATTCGAGGGTAATCCTGAACTTCTATCTAAGGAAGACATTGACAAGATAGACCTCTTCGTGCTGTCGACGGAGACTATCGAAACCGACTTTGATCTCAGAAATTTTCTCAGCGATGTTCTTGAGACAGGAGTACAAAGAGACAAGATGCTGCTCTCCGTATCGAAAGAAGGAGCATTCCGTAATCCTGAAAATGTGGAATTGCCCGTGCTTGATGCGATGGCGGATAACGTTATAAACTATGGCCCTATGGCCGGACTTGCGGTTTACGACATTGAATCTGACTATTATCACTATGATATGAATTGGTCGGCTCTTCGCTCCATCATTCATAGATTGAATCCTTAAAAGCGTAAAGAATATGAGAAATTTTAACTTCATAATACGTATCGCTGTTCTGGCTTTGCTCGTCTCCTGTAACAGATTCGAGCCTGTTGACCATGTATTCGATAATTGCGCTTATCTTGATGTGAGCGCTACCAGCCAGACGCAGGCAGCGACTTTTGGCAACAGGGTCGGCAGTTTGGAAAAGCACCTTTGCGTCGCCCTTTCCTACCCTTCTGATAAGGATGTCAAAGCTACAATTTCAGTGGACGCTTCATTGACGGATGCTTTTAATCATCGCTATGGCACTGATTATCAACTTCTCCCAGATGCGTATCTGGATTTTTCGCCGGTGTCGGTTACCATTGAAGCCGGGAAAGTGAACTCTGAGAAGGTGTCTATCGGGTTTAAAAACCTTATGGGACAGGGAGAAGACCAGACAGGCGCCATGGAGATGGATAAGACATATCTTCTTCCCGTAAGGCTTTCTTCTGAAGATATCTCGACAATGGATGGTTCGTCCGTTGCCTATTATCTGGTGAAACGCTCATCTGCGATTACTGTGGCGGCCCAACTCACGGATAATTGGATTGAATTCCCTCTGATGGACACTCCTGGGGAAGTGGCAGATGCCTATAATGGGCTCACTGCTCTTACGTATGAGGCACTCGTAAATGTGGACCGTTTCGACTTGGACAACAAGGATGGCGTTTGCAATATTTCTACAGTCATGGGAGTGGAACAGTATCTTCTACTTCGCATAGGAGATGCAAACTTCGAGCGTCAATGTCTTCAGTTCGACGGAAGCGGCAACGGCTCCCAGTTCGGAAAACTACCGTCAAAGAGCGATCCGGCGAAGAAACTCTATTCGGGCTCGTGGTATCACGTTGCCTGCACATACGACCAGAATGAACGTGTCGCAAGGATTTATGTCAATGGTAAATTGATTGACGAAGTGAAGGAGGCCGGAGTCGCAGGTCCGACAGCTGATAACAAGATTACATTGGCAATGAGAGCTCTGGGAATGCCGGAAGCCTATCAGTTTTTCATTGGTAAGTCCTACAATGATTTCCGTCCATTGCAGGGCAAGATTGCCGAGGCAAGAGTATGGCGAGTTGCCAGGACTGGAGATGAAATATGGAAGAATATGTATAGAATTGAGAATCCTAAAGACCAGAAAGATCTTATCGGGTATTGGAAATTCAACGATGGCGAAGGAAATGTGGTCAAAGACTATTCTTGGGTCGGCAACCACGGGAAAGCTGTCGGTGACATAATCTGGCCGGATGGAATCGAGATACATGAAATCAACAAAGAGGAGGAATAGAATATGAAAAAGAAATACATGATTCTGTTTGCGGCTTTATCCGTGACACTCCTGGCAGGATGTCAAGATCTGTCAATAGAATATTCTTCTGAGGCTCTTCAAGACCTTTCTGACAAAGAACCCGCGGTCACGCTCCGCGCAGAGAATACTGCGGACAATGTTGTGAAAGTGGAATTCCGGAAAGGAAACGGTTTCAAGACCTTCGGTCTCTATGCCGATTCTTCGCATCCTGCGAAGGAGGAACAGATAATTCAGATCAATGTCGGTGATGTGGATGTTGTCAAAGAGTATGGTCGGATGAAAGGCGAAGATTATAAATTGCTTCCTGAACCTTTCTATAAATTTCTCGACAAACAGACTCTGGATTTACATGAGGGAGCTACATCTACTGCTGTGACACAACTTCGTCTGTTCGCAATGAATCCGTTGGACAATGTTTTGGATGCAGGAAGGTACTTGCTGCCATTGTCAGTGTCTTCCTTATGGAATGGTACAACTTCAAAGAACATCTATGTGGATGTAACGGTAAGAGACACCTATTCTGATCCGGATGGATATGAACTCTATATGGGAAATGATATGTTCACCGTCTTTTACTTGAATACCGCCGTTTTTGACCCGAGGCTTGCCAATGATTTCATCCTCGAGAATATGAGCGACAGGAACTATCATAGGGGACTTGGAAACATCGTGAATTTGCGTCAGGCATCCATTTTCTATGACAGCAAGGTGGGCAAGGTGGAACTCAAGCTGAACAATGACCTTCGTTATGTGCTCGAGCATTTCACCGAGCGCGTCCTCCCGGTTCAGGAGAGCGGACGCAAGGTCTGTATCTGCATCGACGGCGGAGCACAGGGAATAGGGTTCTGCAATTTGACGGACAATCAAATTGGCGAGTTTGCCCGTTCCGTGAAGAAAGTTGTTGATTACTATGGACTTGATGGGGTGAATCTTTGGGACCGTAATGCCAACTATGCAGTTTCTGAGGAAAAAGGTTTCCAGAAAACCAACACCACCTCATACCCGAGACTTATCAAGAAACTGCGCGAACTTCTTGGTCCGAACAAACTGCTGACAGTCACTGACTATGAAGAGCCGACAGAGTATTTTTGGGACACAGAAGCCACCGGTGGAATCAGGGTGGGTGAATTCGTCGACTACGCCTGGTCTGGCTATTGCGCCAATGACGAGCCTGTCCAGATTGTGGACCCTTGGCATCAGGAATTGCCGTCAGTTTCCAAACTGCATCCACGCAAGCCTTTTGCAGGTCTGAATCCGAGAAGATATGGTGTCAGCAATGTGACGTGCTATAGGAAACAGGATGATTCGCTCTTTGCTCTCGAACAATATGACAAGAGTGAATTCACCAATAGCAATATATCAGTTTTCTATGATGTGCGATCCATTCTACAGGACTCCTATGAGGGGGCCAATATCATGGATGAATTCATAAGAGTATGGTATGGAAGCTATCTTCAGATAAGTCCGAGGCGGCTGACCAATTACGTCTTTACCCCGTCTCATCCCACAAACTATAACAAATGGGGCAAGGATTGGTAGTTATATCGAAGAAGAGTATCATTTAATAATATCTAATAACCAGGTCTCCGGTAAGGATCTGCAAATTATTGGAGACCATTTATCTTAAGGAATACAATATGAAAGTATTTTCAAGAATCCTATCTTTGGTTTCAGTGCTTGTGTTATTCTTTACAGGATGTCAAGAGTACGACGATACTGAAATAAAGGGCAGAGTTGACAATCTCGAATCTCAAGTCACCGAACTTAGATTGCTAGTGGAAAAAATCAACAGCAACTTGACATCCCTGGTTACTGCGGTTGATGCTTTGAATAACCAGGACCAGATTGTCTCTGTCGAGAAATTGCCTGCTGGAAACGGCTATACGATTACATTCAAAAAATCCGGCACCATTACCATTTACAATGGTGAAAAGGGTTTGGATGGTAAAAATGGAACTGACGGATTGGATGGCAAGGATGGTAAATCTCCTGTTATCAGTATCAGTCAAGACTCTGATGGTAAATATTATTGGACTCTGGACGGCGAATGGCTTCTGGTCAATGGGCAGAAAGTTCCGGCAACGGCAGAGGTTACTGTTCCTAAGATTAAAGTAGAAGACGGCAAATTCTTGTTCTCTACGAACGGAACTGATTGGGTTGTTATCGGTGACGCTGGAACATCTGGAATCGGTCTTATCAAGAATGTCCGTGAAGATGTGGAGAACAACAGCGTCATTATCGAACTCTCGGACAGGGAGATCGTGATTCCAAAGGGACAGAATTTCGCGCTGGTCATTAAGGCAGATGAAATAGGAATTAAGGCGGGAGAGACCGTTAATGTTGAGTATTCTCTCATTTCTGCGGACAATGCCATCGTGAGAGCTCTTCCGGAAAACGGCTACACCGTCAAAGTAAATCCGATTTCTGCAACTAAGGGGCAACTTTCAATCACTGCGCCATCTCCTGTGGTGGACGCATCTATTCTGATTGTGGCTGTAAACGGCAATGGCGTGATGTCTGGAAAGATTCTCTCAATTGCTGAAGGTAAACTTGATGTGAAGGCAGATGCGACACCTGTTCCTGCGGAAGGAGGTTCTGTGACAGTGGAAATCACAACGAATCTTGACTACGAAATCGTTGTTCCTGAAGCAGCAAAAACTTGGATAACCCTTGTTGAGACAAAGGCGTTGCGCACCGATAATGTGACATTCGTTGTCGCCCAGAACACTGAAGCAACTCAAAGAACTGCTGAAGTGGAAGTACGTGTGGATGGCGTCAAAGTCCAGTCTTTCAATATTGTCCAGCAGGCAAAGGTCGTCGTGGAGGAAAAATGGCAAAGTGCGGATCTCGAGACAATGTATCCGGAGGGGAATATGACATACGTTTCGACTGGGCCGGAATCTGGAACTTCAGCCAAAGGGTGGCAAGGAAATCAAATTAGATTTTATAATAACACACTTTCAAACTGGAAGAATGAGGATACGACACCTTTTAATTCAAGTTATACTATAGGTTTGAGTGGTAATATCAATTCGCCAGGCAGTATGGTTTCTCCATTGTTGTCAGGCGGCTGCTCTGCTATAAAAGTGCTGTATGGATACCATATGTTATCGAACTCTAATAAAGGTGGGTTGTCCATTAATATCAAAATCACTGATGCTGCCGGTAAAGAACTATTTAAGAAAGATGCAATTGTTGAATATAATCCGGTGGAACAGTTCAAACCTAAGCAAAACGTGATACAAATAGCAAATTTTGCTGGCTTGTCAATTTCAGGCAATTTTATAATCACTATAACGAATAATTGCCCTTGGGGAAGAGAAATGGACACAAGGGATATTGTAGATGTGCTTGGAATATCCTGGATGTCTAGTTTATAAACAATTTAAATCTAAAAATTATGAAAGCAATCGTTAAGATGTTTGCATTTTTTGCAACAATGGCAGGTGTACTATCTTGCAATCAGATTGAACGATCTGAACTTCAGATGAATGAATCAGATGATTTGCTCATTTCAACTAAATCTTTTGGCCAGAAAGATCCAATCCTGACAGTCTATGTTGAAACAAATGATGTCAATCCTCTAAATGCCGGCGACTATACCATGCCTGATGGCACGTCGTTCGTTGATATTGTGGAATTGTTTGCGGCGAACATACACAAGGATGGTAATGGCAATCCGACTCTTTATTTGAATGATAAACTGACCAATGTTCTGGAGAATGGTGGTGCAGCTACTTATGTAGCACCTCTTCAAGCAAAGGGAATCAAAGTCCTGCTTACAATTCTTGGTGATTGGCAGGGTATCGGTGTAGCTAATATGACAGATGAGCAGAGCACACAATTTGCTGCAATTCTAGCTTATGCGGTAAATCGTTATGGACTTGACGGAGTTGGGTTCGATGATGAGTATGCTAATTATAGCGGTTCACTTGTATCAGATTCTTTTGCTAAAATCATCAAAAAACTTCATGCCCTTATGCCGTCTGATAAACTTATCACTGTGTTCGATTGGGGCAACACTAGTCAAATAGATGCAGCGGCTTCTGCTTGCATTGATTTCGCATATCACGGTTATTTTGGAAGCTACTATACTTCAAGTGGAATTACTGGGATGACAACCAATAAATGGTCTCCAATATCATTTAATCTTGGTAATTATAATTCTACAAATAATGCAGAGTCTTATGCCGGGAGTGCATTTGATGATGGATATGGTGCTATGATGTGCTTCAACTTGCGCACACGTAATGACAACGACCCGCTCCCATTGTTCCAAGCCCTTTCAAATGGAGCATATGATGGAAGTGTGATTTCGTGCTCAAATGGTAATAGGGCAAGAACGGCAGGTTCAGTTGCGTCAGGATACACTATCACATATGCGATGGCGCAGTAATGTAAGTCTGAAATGAATGATAAGGTGATTGTGGCAGCAGATCCCCGCTCTCATTTGTAGATTCATGTGAAATAAGGCTTTAAATTGATCTTTTTCTCTTTATCCACCACGTGGCGAATCTCGGAATTTGCCACGTGGTGATTTTTTTTGATGCGGTTCCGTTTGTAGATTCAACTGTCATGAACTTGAAGCAACTTCTGGAGGACTGATTATGGCAAAGCAACGTACGCAAGGAGTATGAAAATAAATTGATAAACCCTCATCCTGCATTTTAGTATGTATTTTGCGTTTGAAAGCTTGAGATAACGAGGGCCTTCAGGCAGTTTTTTTGTCTTCGTTTTCCAAATCGACAATTTCGAGTGCAAACGATGTCTTTGGTTGGAATATGTTGGAATATGATGGCATTTTCAATTTTTCCTAAAAAGTGCGTCTTTAGAAAAATTATAATTATTGAAAAGATCTGCCTAGCATATCAAATGCCACCAAAAGTATTGGTTTTTCCATAGGTTTTTGTATTTTTGCGACAAAGAAGCGAAGACATTTACAGCGGATTTTAGGAAGAAACCACGACTGGTATCTGACGGCATATAAGAACATTGAAATCTGCCTTAAAATCTTTCGGACTCCTCAAAAACGGCCTCTGAATGGCCTGTAGAGGGTTTTGTCCTTTACTTTAACGAGGAGGAGTATTAGTAGTTAATTGCTTAATAGCCAAATAGTTAAGGCGGAACATTATTACAATGGGCCGCCTTTTCTTGTTTTTCAAAAGACTTGTCCGCTCCTTTATTTCTGATTTGATATTCTTTCCAACCGTGATGTGATGCCTTGCTTATAAGCTTCCTTGCACTCGTCATCCAGAAACGACATGTCAATCATGCTGTGGAATTTCGGAAGGAGTTTTCTGTACTTTTCTAGCATATTGTCAAATACCTTGGGCGCAATACCTGAAAGTGTCATGGCGCTGACGAAATCGCTTTTCGTTATCCGCTTCTTCCGTCCATTGAGTGTGAGCGCCATTTCTTCGGTGTCTTTCGGATTTGCCATTGAGACATTTAGAAGATCGTATGCCGGGGTAAGTAACCACTTGCCTTTTGGTGCATACAGAGAGAAGTTCTTCAGATGCATATCATTGTTTCCTACCAGCCAACAGAAGAATACTTGTTCATAGAAATCGGTCAGATCCAAAAGTGGCACATATGAATATTGGGCGATTACCTTGGCAATCTGTTCATACGAACTCTTGTACTTGTATTCCGTCTGTCTCTCTGTAAGCTGGCACATGTCCTCCATCGGAATCTTACTTCCGTCTGATGTTCGGTCTATCCTTTTAGTCAGGTAGCCCAATGTGCCATCTTGAAGTCGTATTAGAGAGTGGGGCGCAACCTTTATCTTTGCGATTTCGGCCAAATGCATTGTCAAGTCTTCATTTTCTGGAAGATTCTTGTATGTCTGGGTCTGTGGCTTGAAGATATAATCGCCCCAAAGTCCTGCTATGGTGAGTCTTCTTGACCCTTCATGCCTGTCGAGATGGAGAGACAGTTTCGCCTGAACTCCGGTCAATGTTGTCTGAGACTTTATCACCTGGGCAGCCAGGGTATCCAAATCATTGAGTGAATATGGCAATTCCGGTGCATTCTGCATTCCGAAGAATTTCTTGGCGCAGCTTTTATGGAAATCTACTTCTCCGTCCACAAGTTCCTTATAGCAATATAGACATTTACTCATCGCTTTTCTCATTTACAGGTACGACACTTACCGCTCCGATGCAGTCTTTGCAACAGAGCAGGAGCAGGGACATCCTGTCCAATGAACTGATGTCCGAGTTTCTTAAGGCCACATCAAGCAGCCATCCTTCAGGAATGAGACCATCGAAGAACGGAAACAGAATTTTGGATTGATAAGGCTTCTCAGAGAGTGGCAGTGTAAGACTCACTGGATCTGAGCCCTTATTGTCTAAATATTCCTTATTGTAGCGGAATTCATAACCGGATTCTGTTTCAGTAAGAATACCGGCAAGGTGGTCCTTAAAGTAAATTTCAGCGTTTCTCATTCAATTCATCTGTTCTTACCGGTGCAAGCTCGTAGCCGAACATTGCAAGCACCTGATTAACCTTATCCATCCTGAGCGTCGGTTTTCCTTGCTCAAGTTGACGCACGAAATTAAGCCCGACACCGCATTTCAGGGCGAGGTCTTCCTGTGTCAATCCATACTCCTTGCGGAGGGATTTGAGTGTTGCAGACAATAGTGTCTTCATAATATGATTACATTCTATCGGATGCAAATATAGTAAACTTTATGAAATTATATCATATCGAATGTAAAATTTTCCTTCGATCTAAAATTACATCATTTCGGATATAGAAATGCGCAATTATAGGATGTCGGTCCTTTTACGGGACAGACCGGCTAGAAATCGCCGAAAACATGACGTGGTTAGGTCAGTTTAAGTATCAGCGGCATGTAAATCGGCAACCGCAGTTGCCGATTTATCCTCAACAATCAAGAATGTATTATAGAATCTTCTCTATATGACATTGCAGCACGTGCTCCTTCCAAAAAGTCACATATACATGATTCCACGGCATCATCATGTTCCTCTGGATTCTCGATTATACCCTGCGCATATTCTCTTGCCTGCTCAAGAAGTTCCGGATACATTTGACAGAACTCCTCAAAGTTTAATTTCTGATTATTTATATCTCAATACATTATTTGGTTAAAAACTCTTCATAAAGAATATCGACAATTACATCTATGTTCATCCTAATTTGCTCATACGCATCGATTTTTACCATATCTTTAATGATAATATTGCATAATTGTATATCATCCTTCTCATTGTTTGCGTCTGGATTCACTTTAACATAATGTCAGATCTCATCACTCATCTTATGAGTGCCAAATGGCCATTGCGCCATTAGGAATTCATACTGACATCTTGACCAGAACTGATATTTTGCGAATGCATCTACCCATTCCCTTAGCTGGGGCTTTGTCGTGACAGGTATTTTCTTATACTTCTCATCTCTTCCAAATGGTCTAATCTTCCACTCTCGCCTAAAATAGGGCAAGACGTCGTATTCCTCATACGTATTCTTATTAATGTCCATCAGCAAGACCTTGAATTCTTTATTCTTCATAAATCAAGTGGTTTATTGTGCAGCCATATACATGGCCTTGATTAATGATATGATTATCTTGTTTAGATTACTGTTGAACACTCTCTGCTCCGACTTGTCTACGGATTCATGAGCATCTCTATGTTCCTTAAGGAAATCCTCCATCACATCATCGTACATAGCCTTGACAAGCCTACCGAAATCTCGGGGAATCTTCACCTCGCCAATGTGACTGATGACGTTAGCAAGGCGATTTTCATTCACATAAGGTTCGATCAAAAATAGAAGTTCCTTAAGTTCTTTACTGTATTCTATATTTTGCTCCAATTGTTTATTGCGTCTTTTCACACTCTTCTTCTCCGCAAATTTCTCATTCTTACTCTTGATCAATGCTCTGCTGCCAGTCCGTAGGTATTGTGGAACAACAGGCCTTATAACAATACCTTCACAGATATTATCCGCTATTGCAGGCAATCCCAGCCACTCGGGAATTTTGGATTGGAACTGATTTGAATGCTTAAGGCACTCATCCAAAGTCCCGGAAAACAAACTTTTTGCATAGAAGAAGCCCTCGGACTCAAACAAAGCATTAGCTTCATCTACGGAGAGATAGCTGCCGCCATTCTCAGTAAAGACATAGATATCGAATCCATAGAATTCATGTTTCGGAGTATAGAATACTCCCTTCTGGATTACTGTAAGTCGACCAACACGTTGAACATCCGGATGTGGATATGCGCCACCGAACAGTTCCCCGAAAATTGAGATCGACTTTACACCCTCATGTGTCCGGCACAATCTTCTGAAGAGCGAGAGCACCTTATCGTGATATCGCTCAAGAATCTCATGATAATCATAAAAGTTCTCATCTTCTGCCAGAATTGATGTCCTTTTTGCGAACTTGACATCATGTCCATCGCAAAGGAAACTTGTATTAGTACCATGTACTTTCTCCTGAACTACCCACTTGACATCAGATGAAACTTGCTCTCTCACGTCATTCACATAGTCTTTATAAAACGAGTTCTCAATGGAACTATATTTCTTAAACTCAATCATAATGCGAATAGTATTTCTTTTAAACAATCGGCCCTTGCAAGCCTTCAATATTTTCCCTTGGATAAGCTTAACCGTGGCAAAGATATAGAACAAATACCAATTGTAAAATATTGATTTTCAATTACTTTTTCGCTATTTACATAGTATGTTAACTAATTACGTTACAATATTATGTATTATATAATATATATTAATTATATATTACGTCGCATTACAATGAGATGAGAAAACAGGATTTCGCTGTTCTCTTCTGCGCATTCTATTGCCCTGTCCAGCGATTCAATAGCCACTCGGCGGGACGCAGCCACGCCTTATTTTTGGAGGCATTGATTATCAATGTGTTATAAAATGCAGCGTGGAAACGCGACCAAAAAAAGCCTGCGTTTCCACGCTATATCTAAAATGGTGTCTGATTATCAGTGAGTTACAAAACGCTCCGTGGCCGCGTCCCGCCAGCGCATTTCATGGTGAGGTCTTCCTGTGCCATTCCACATTAGAATCTGATGTGATGGACGAATTCCTTCTTTGACGGAACGAGCGGCTCGGACTTCAAGCCTATCTTCTTGAAGTCAATTTCTTTAAGGTCAATGCATCTGATGCCTCCATCATACATGGAGCGATAATAGAACTTCAAACCTGACATGTCGGTGACACAGGTGCATTGGGTTGCTGACGGGATGTCAGCCGGCGTTTCGTCAACCGGGAACTGCGCCCCGATCGGAATCTCCATCGAGCCGAGAATGTGAAAGGCAGTGAACACGGAGCCCTCTGCGTCAGGTTTCTGCGGTGCGGTGTTCTGGAAGAAGGCCGCGCGTACAAACCTTGAAGGCGGGGTGAAATCCCCCGGGAGACCAATCATCGCGCTTCCGCCACCGAAAGATGACAGGGACATATTTCCAAGCGTATGTGGTTCGGTGCGGCCAGGCAGGAGGTTTACATAGTTGTTGAGATTGGTGAGCTGCCAGTCGAAAGATGGAGAGTTGGTCAGCACGCCCAGATTGTTTTCATAGAAAATGCACTTCCCGTCGATGATCTCCAGCACGATCTGGCGGCCAGACGGCTCGGCGAACCTCCAATGTACGGTCGAGGAACGTGGATCGAATCCATGGATATGTACCCTTGCGATCTCGGCCTTGACCTCATCGACGGTGGCGCAGCGCCCGAGAATGTAGGAGACCAGCTGGAAATCAGATATGTTGGTCTCATAGTTCGCTTCTGAATACTCCTCGTACTTTCCGTAGTCAGGGAAATAGAAGAGGCCGGCGGAGAGGCCTTTCTCATTCATGCCCTCCATCATCAGCTCGTCTTGGACCACCGAGACGCCCACGTAACCATATTCATTGGTAAAACTTCTGCCAGTCCCTCCTCCTGGGATGAAGGATTTCCAACTGTGTCCGCGAGGTACGACAACCCAACGGCAGTCATTGTCGGAGGCGGCCCACTCGATCGTGCGCGCCACTACAGTGCTTCCGTCCTTGGCTTTGAGGGTGATGCCTGTGCAGGCATAGCAGTTCTGGAATGATGCCATCAAGGCCGCTGCGGCCAGAATGATGGCGGTAAGAATCGATAAACGTTTCATAAATCATGTGGTTAAAATATGTATATGCCAGAGCGCTAACCTGGTATATACCAGTAGGTTCATAAGAAGAACGGCCCGCAAATTGCGAGCCGTTCTTCCCATATTCATTGAAAAAAAGTCTTTCTGACAAACAAGTTATTCAATTGCGACTGTCGCCATCGTATAGACCCTTCCGCTGCGGTGTTTTTTCCTGATTTTAGTCGACTCTATTATAGCCAAAAAATGACAAAACGTCCGGTGGATTGGCGTTTGGCCGGACATTCTGGCAGATAGATATTAACGGCTCGGTCAGAACTGGAAAGATTATGTGTTATAATCCCGAAAATGGTCATCGAATAAAAGAACCTCAAGCCTTTGTCAGTTGGGCACTTTCGGAATTACATTTGCCGGATTTCCATTTGAAGCAATGCTTGTTTGGAGAGCATTTGCTGAAAGGGTCATCTTCGTCTCCTGTTATGCTTGTTGAGAGTGAGAAGACTGCTATTATAATGAGCCACTTTATTTCTGATTATATCTGGCTGGCAACCGGTGGCAAGAACGGATGCTTTAATCGTGAGGCAATGCTGGCTCTTCAAGGCAGAGATGTGACTCTTATACCGGATTTGAGTGCGAGCGAACAATGGAAGGCGAAGTCCTCCCTCCTATTAGGAATATGCAAGAAAGTCTCCGTGTCCGACATCTTGGAACGGATAGCGACTAAGGAACAGCGCAGATTACTTTCTTTTTTCGCCATCCAAACAGCAGATACTCCAGCAAATGATTCAGCGCAACCCAGCGTTACAATTACTCATTGACGAACTCGGATTGGAACTTATTGAATAACGAAGGAACTTGTTCCGGGAGTTTACAGAAAGTCCATAACACAATAAGGACTTTTTGCCTGACGGCAATAAAATCCGATCACTGTCACATTGCGTGAATTAGCACAGGAACAAGCTCCAATTACTATTAACACTTATAAAGAAGACATTATGAATACTGATATAAACCAAGCAATGCACGTTGAAGCTGCCAAGTCATTCAGCTCGGCAAAAGCCAACGAAAACGAAAGACGTTGGAACGATGACAAGATTGATAGGAAAAATCAAGACTCCACAAATAATTATGACAAGACGAGAATGAAGTTGAATTTCGAGATTGATTCTGATGGAAGGCTTCATCTGTTGGGCTATAGTGAAAAGTCACTCGAAATCCGTTTGCAGGAGCGTCTGTCGGAGTTGGGCTAGAAACCATTCAAGCCGGACAGCAAGATTCAGCCGAATTGTTGCGCCAGATTTATTTTCGGTGGCAATCACGACAGGACTATTAAAATGGCTTTCGGCGATCAGACCGTCAATCTGGAAAAAGATGCAGACAACAGCCATTTGCATCGGTGCGAGGAAATCGAACATTGGGCGAAAGATGTCTATGATTGGTGTGCCAAACGGTACGGGCAGGAAAACATTGTCGGGTTCCAAGTGCATCTTGACGAGAGCAGCCCGCATATTCACGCCTTGATTGTTCCAGTCGGACAACGCACCAAAAGTGGTCGTGAGTGCGTGATGTGGTCTGCCAAGTTTGGAAAGAACCGTTATGAGTATGGTCAGATTCTTCGGGAGATGCATACATCACTATATGAAGAGGTTGGCAGCAAATACGGTCTTGAACGTGGAGACAGTATTGACGGGCGTAATGTGCAGCACCTTCATAAACGCGATTATATCCGCAAACTCACCAAAGAGGCAAAGCAGGCGGAGAAAGCGGTCAAGGGACTTCAAACAATGATACTGAAATTGGAGGCTCAGATTTATAGTTATCAAACGCAACTTGAAGAAATTGACGAGTCTTTGGCTTCCGGTCAAATTGCACTCAGAGAATACGAGTCCCGAAAGTCCGAGATACAGAAATAAATTTCTGAATATCAGTCCAAACTTGAAGACAAATCCGATAAACTCCATGCGAAAGAACAGGAATTGGAGCAGCTGACTAAAGATACCGCCAATGCCCGTTCAGTTATCCAGCCTTTCAGTAATCACAAGGTGGATTTCACGGCACCACAAATCACAGAGAAACCGCCTATGTTCGGTACGGACAAATGGGTTGAACGCCAAAACCGGCGTATCGCTCAACAATTAACTGAGATTGTTCGCAAGATAGAATCTCTATACAAAAATGATGCGGCACGGCAGGTGAAAGCCGCCCAGCGCAATGTTTTGGCGGACTACGGAGAACTATTCAACTTACGAAATGATGTCAAGTCGCTTACTGAAGATAATGACAAACTAAAATCTATATTAGAAACAATCCTTGACCAACTTGCCAATCCTTTATTTCGCGCAAAGATATTTACCATTGCCGATGCCCTTATAGACGGAACGCCTGTTGCCATTTCTTCCGGTGGTGGCAACTCCTCTTCCGACCTTTGCTGGGATGGCCGCAGACCTGACGAGGAGGAAGAAGCCTATTGGAGGAGGTGCTTGATGTTTGCAATGGGGACGGTAAAGAAGCAAAATGAGAAGAAAAGTTATAGGAGAAGATAAGCCTATGTTTGTATGTTGTCATCGGTGAAGTGTATTTAAATAACTCTTGTTCTGGCAATATATAATTCATTAACTGTTTGTTGTTTAAAGATGTAAAATATATCGTTATTCCCTCAATTCCTATTGGGAAAATTGCTATATTTGCAATATATTAGGGGTTATTATTTATAAATTGAATTAAATATAAGAATGTCGCAAAGAATACAACATTTTATGTCAATCAGATACCTGAAATAGCTGACCCTACGAAATTAGAAACAAAAATCCATCAATATAAGTAACGCATATGAATGGTAATGAATTTAGGCAAGAATTAGATATTAAAAAGCCGAAGTATCTTGCAAAGTATTATAATCTTATGGAGACCATCTCCAATAAGGGTTCGGTAAATGGTGGAGACTACATTAAGTTCGGACCATTTTTTCAGACATATATGTACGCTTTTATGATTGGTTATCATCTTGGCGTTTGTAATCCAATCAAGGGCTCGGGCGAGACCAAAGATTTTGTTCCAATTAGTCAGTGGAAACCAATGGAGATTTCCGACTATGTGTTAATGCTTGTCTTATCTGAATCAGATGAAAAACTTGGGTTCAAGTGGAGTGATTTGGAAACAATGACAGATGATCAATGTCGTGGAGCAATAAGTGCTATTGTCCAACGGATTGAAGGATATGCTAATGCAGGACTAAATTATATCCAGCACAAATTTGACGAGGAGAAGGATGAGTTTAGAAGCCCTATGGTTTTCGTAAATTTGCTCAGAGAATTAACCATGTCCAAAAAGGAGGATTAAATAGATGGAAAAAGAACCGTTTGTTGTAAAAATACATGATGTTCACATTGAGGAAGAATATGTGGAATGGGTTAATTTACTTAAGACTACTTATCGCAAGTCTCAAATAAGAGCTGCGGTAAAAGTTAATTCCGAAAAATTGTTATGGAATTGGCGGCTTGGACGTGACCTCGTTCAAAGAAAAGCTGAGGAGCGTTGGGGGACGGGAATTGTTGAGCAATTAAGTCTTGACCTGCAAGCGGAATTCCCAGATGAAAAGGGGTTCTCAACTTCGAATATTTGGTATATGAAAAGATGGTATCTTTTCTATGCTAATGCTCTAAGCTCGAGTGAAAATCAAAAACTTGACCAGCTTGGTCAAGAATTATATTTGCTTAATAATGAGAATGATGCAAAACTTGACCAGCTTGGTCAAGAAATTAACGACAATGGCATAAAGGGTATAGATTTCCCACCTCTTTTTGCTTTTGTGCCATGGAGACACCATATTGAGATAATCAAAAATTGTACAACAACCGAAGAAGCCATATTCTATATCCAAAAAACCATAAATGAAGGTTTAAGCAGGAGTAATCTCACTCATTGCATAAAAGCTGATTTATTTCACAAACAAGGTGGAGCTGTAAGTAATTTCCCGGAGCATTTGCCGGTTGTTCAGGCAGAACTCGCTCAAGAAATAACGAAGGAAAACTATGATTTTGGGTTTATCACCTTGCCTTCTAAATTTAATGAAGCTCAATTAGAGGATGCATTAGCCCATCAGTTAAGTCGTTTTCTTCTCGAATTAGGTAATGGTTTTGCTTTTGTTGGGCGACAGAAAGAGATTGTGGTTGCAGGAAAGAGTCGTAAAATAGATTTGCTCTTTTATCATATCCACTTAAAGGCATATATTGTCTGCGAATTAAAAGTAGTTGCATTCCAACCTGAATTTTTGGGTAAATTGAACTTTTATGTAAATGCTGTTAATAACCTATTAAAAGCGGAAGATGATAATCCCACAATCGGATTGTTGATATGTTCTGATATGAACCGAACAGAGGTACAATGGTCTTTTGATGGTCTTACAACACCAATAGGTGTTGCAACTTACAGCAATGTTCAAATCGAAGATATTAAAAAGCAGTTGCCTTCAATTGAAGAACTGGAGCAACGTATTAAATTATTGGAGTCGGAGCTGATTAAAAATAGAAAATAATAGATAGCAAATATAATTCCGCATTTATTTGGTAAAGCAATTTGTTATAAGTCGTTTAAGTCTTAGATATTATGATTAAACTCTTTATTAGCTATAGTCATCCGGATGCAAAATACGTAGAAGCATTTATGCGTTTTATAGTACCATTGTGTAAAAAACATAATGTAGAGATATGGTATGATCGCAATATTACAGCAGGTGATGATTTTTGGGCACGCATAGATGAGCATTTGGCTGATAGGGATATTATATGCTTGTTTATATCTTCACATTATCTCGCATCAAGTGCATGTAATAAAGAAATGATGCGAGCCTTTAATATGAAGAAAACACATAGCATAGCAGTAGTTCCAATTATTCTTTCCCCTTGTATGTGGCTGGAAAATGATAATCTGAAAAAACATTTAGCTTTGCCTACAGATGGGAAACCTATAACGGAATTTGATAGTGAAGATACTGCATGGATGGACATTTGCAGTGGGATAAAACCTCTTATTGAAAAGATGGGAAGGCAGAAAGATCTAAAATTTACTGAAACGCACATTAACTTTCTCAAGGATGCATCTTTGTTTACGAAAGCTCATGAAAACAAGGAAATACTAACGATGGAGGATATTTTTGTTTCACCAGAATTAGAGTACTATAATGAAGAGAAAGACAAAAAAGAGATTTATAATTTTGATGATGTTATAAGGAAATTTTCAATAGGCGCTAAAATGATTATTGCCGGAGATGACCAATCTGGCAAAACAACCCTTGCAAAAGTATTAATCCAAAAACTGCGGGAAAGAAATTTCATCCCCATATATTTAAAGGATGAGGAAGAGTTACTGCAAGGCAATTTGGCATATCGTCTTGGTCAATTATTCAAAGAACAATATGAAACTGAATTAGATTTATCAGCATTTGATGTAGAGTACATTGTGCCAATAGTAGATGATTTTCATAAGGCTCACAAGAAAGAACTTGCATTAAAACGTCTTGGCAAATTCAAGCAACTAATTCTAGTGGTAGATACTATCTTTGATCTTGAAATGTATCGTAAAGAGGATTTAGTGGCTGATTTTTGCCGTTATAGAATTAAGCAATTTAAGCCTTCGCTCAGAAATGAACTTATTAGGAAATGGATTAGTATTTCTGATCGCGTAGATACTGATGCAGACTCCATAAATAATGATTTAGCTCAGATTGATGAAAGAACAAATTTGATTAATCAAACATTAGGAAAGACAATTGGTAATGGCTTGATGCCGGCATATCCATTTTTCTTACTTACATTGTTGAGTAACTATGAAACACTTAACAACAGGATTAATGAAGATATAGCATCTCAAGGATATTATTATCAAGCACTTATTATCTTGTTTCTTACGAAAGAAAAGGTTACAAATGATAAGCTCGATTCTTATTTGAATTTTCTTACGGAATTGGCTTATACAATATTCCATAACAATGCTGCACTTTCTCAAGAACAGTTCAATGATTTCTTTGTACAATATGAAAAAGACTTCAATATGACAGATTCTAGAGAGACTATGATTACAAAGTTGAAGAGATCTGGGATAATCAAGGTTACATCGTTAGGGAACTATGATTTTGACTATCCATATCTTTATTATTTCTTTGTTGGTAAGTATTTTTCAGAACATTGTGATCAAAGATTTAACAAGAATAATACAGCGATTAAAGAAATAAATAATATTTTTGACAATCTTCACAAGAACGAAAATGCTTATATTACGATTTTCTTAGTACATCACAGTAAAGACCAGAATCTGATATTGGACATTTCCAAACGAGCAGATGAAATGTTTAAGGAGTTTCGTCCAGCAACGCTTGATAAAGAAGAATTAGAGTTTTTCCGTCCAAATATTATAAAGCAACAAATTGGGAAAAAAAAGCATAATGTAGCAGAAGAACGAAAAAAACAATTGATGATACAAGATGAGCTAGAAGAAACAGAGCCGCTAAGGGATGACAGTCTTGACGATGATGATGATTACGGACTTTCAGCTCAATTGCGTAGAAGTATAAAGACAGTCGAGGTGATGGGCTGTATTATGCGTAATAGAGCAGGCTCTAGTCGTACTATGTTGGAAGAATTATTTGAGAAGGGAAGTAATGTTCACTTGAGAATAATTTCGTCATTTTTTGTATTGGTAAAACACCTAATAAAAAAAGATGATTATGATAATTTTATCAAAAAGAGGATTGCTGAAAAGAATCCTAATTTAACACCAGTGCAAGTGAGCCAACTTTCACAGAACATCTTCTGGAATCTGAACTTCGGGTTTATTTTGGCGATAATTGACCGTATCACAGGATCATTAGGCGCAAAAACACTTATAGGTATTAGTGATAATGTATGTAAACGAATGAATACTCCAGCCTCGTTTGTGATTATGCAGGAGATCGCAATGAGATATCAGCATAATATTCGTATAGGAGAATTAAATGAAAAAGAGTTGAGTCAATTCTCTCCTATTACACGAAATGTTTTATTTTTCTTTATAAACCAATTTTGTCGGTATAATCGAATAGACGAAACAGACAGGCAGAGGTTGAAAAGACTGGGACTAAACACTGATAAGATGCCACTACTACCACAAAAAAAGTAAAGGAAGCTCTTAAAGAAACAAGATAACATAGTTAAATATTGTGTGCTGACTTTCATTTATTAATATTTAAAAGCATTTATAGTTTGTTTGTCCACCATTTCCTCCCATCGCCTCAGACCGTCTCAGACGGTGCGGTTTGTTTGTGCAAATTTCATTGTTTTCCGCATAATATATTGATAATCAATATAGATAAATTTCTTTAACGAGGAGGAGTATTAAGGCTTAAGTTGCGCTTGGTAGAGTTCGCTTAAACTTATTTGTATTTTGAGATGTAAGCGACGATTTCAGGCGGAAGTTTACAAGATTGATAGCCGCGGAGCCAAGAGCCCGCAAAGCGAGTTAGGTTATATCGTACCTGACTCGTTTTTTTTGTTGTTTTCAGATGATGCGCGGCGAGAGTGACATTCGGAAGTAACGACTTGTCCGGTAGATTGGCGTTTAACCGGACAAAATAAAAAGAGATTTATTTTGAGCGAAAGATTCATTCGTCATCAATCAAATATCCCAGCATTTCAGAAGCCACTTCTGGCATAAAGGCGCGCATGACGCTGTCCTCTTTCTGGTGTAGATTGCCGGCAAGCTCTATGCTGCCGAACCATAGAATCGATCTGTCTATAATTGCGGCGCGGATGTGTCTGGAAGAGCGCAGTACAACTTTTATCCCTGACTGTATAAAATCATTGTCCCGTGCGGAATTTTTATGAATGGTGATTATGCAGTCAATGCCACGAGAGCCAAGACTTTGCAGCGCCTTAGCCAATGGCGCTTTCATATACTGCAGGGTGTTGCATGAAAGCACTACCGAGGATTTCGCATTCTCTATATCGGACACCAAGTCCTGTAGGTAATCCGATGGGCCGAATATGATATCCTGCGGATTGGATGTTAGAGCATCATCAACTTGCTGAGCATATCCTATCGGAGCATAACACTTCAATCTTCTGCCGTACATATTCGCTAAAGTAGGCACGTGAATATCTATATAATCATACACGCGCACTTCCGTCTTACCCTGATAATCACGATGCAATCTACCGGTATATTGCTGAACAATATTTGGGTATGACACCGGCAGGGCGATAAACAATGTATCCAATCGAGGATAGTTGAAACCCTCACCTACGAATTTTCCTGTCGCTACTATGACCATAGGTTCATCTGGATGAATGCTTTCCAATCGTTCCATTGCCAGTCGTCTCTCTTTGACAGGTACTGTTCCCATCAATACGATGATATTCTTACAGTGAGGTTTTAGCATATCAGCCAATAGAAGAATATGTTCCTTCAGTTTTGTCAGGACAATTGGTGTGCGGCCTTGCTTTAACTCATTGACAATATCATGGACAATCATTTCATTACGCGCCCGATCTTTAGCCAAATCGCCAAGGTGCTGTAATACGGGCTTTTCCTCCAGTGCCCGATAAGCAGTGAATCTTGGAATCAGCACTCGTGAGAAAGATTGTCTGGCCATCTGAGTCTTAGCATTGAACTGATATCTTATTGGACCACATTGCATAAACACAATCGGAGTCATTCCGTCCTGTCGTGTTGGAGAGGCTGAGAGACCATACACATACTTTGCATTGACAAACTTCAGTACGCGCTCATAGCCCAGTGCCGCCGTATGGTGACACTCATCGGCAATGACCATTCCGTAATCTCTTACAAACGGCTTTACGCCAGTATCTGTCAGAGCAGAATTGAAGACAGCAATGTCAATGATTCCGTGCAGATCATTCTGACTTCCATCCAAAATACCAATATAGGAATTAGACTTATTTCGTCTATGTGTTTCCCTTATTTCAGGCTCAGGTTCATTTATGGCAAGAAAATGCTCGCATGCATTCTTCCATTGCTCCAGCAACGCCCTGGAATGAACCAATATCAATGTGTTCACTTTCCTTCGTGCAATCATGCCGATGGCGGCTACGGTTTTGCCGAACGCAGTGGTCGCAGCAAGGACGCCGTTATTTTCAGCTAGCATCTTTTGAACGGCGTCTTCCTGCTCCGGTCTCAATTGACCAACGAATTCCACGTCTATTTTGCGACCTGGATTTGTCTTATCCTCTTCATCCCATGCAGAAAAATTGCCTTGAATCAGATCAATCACGGAATCCTCACAACCGCGAGGCAAGCATAAATAATCGCCGATCATCTCATAACAAGAGATTAACGAAGGTGTTTTATATAATGGCTTTCTTGCCTTCAATAATTCATAATATTTGCGGTTCTTAAAAGAGGCCAACCCTTTGAGATAGCGTATGACTTTAGCTGACACCGACTTCAAAGGCACATATATTCCATTAGCCCGGACCAGTTTGATTGGGCCATTGAAATCTTCGAACGACATTTTATCAGGTTGCGGTGTCTCCCATGGCTTGGTGTCCGACGAGGACGAAAGTTCCAATCGACTATTGTGCTGAGCCAATAATGCCGATACCTCAGTTCTAGATAACTTTCTGACAGATGACAGGATAGCCCATTGGTTCCTGTAGACTTCAAAATTCTCGTCAACAAATAAACTGTTACCTTTGTGCTTGGCGTCGCCTTGAAGCGGCAGGGCTACAAGATTACCAAACCCGCCTGCTGGTATAAAGTCCTGATTTGGAAAGAAACGGTCATAGGACTTCATGTCCAGATGGATATTTCTCTCCATCGCCGACCCAAGAATTGCAAATCCAAGTTTTCGTGCCAATGCCGCAGAAACAGGCTCGCTGAAGAATATCCATGCGTGGGCGCCATTTCCGGAACGTGAACGTTCTATATAAACTGGAATCATCCAATCTTTACATACGCTGACATAAGACAATACGTCATCTTTATATCCATGCTGGCAGTTCTTGTCATCGAAATCTGCGCAAAGAAAGAAGCAGGTGTTGTCCTCCATAATCGGGTATAAGCCTAGGATGTCAGTTTCTTTTGCTCCTTTATGCAGATGGCGTCTGATGATAGCATCATCCAATGGCACCAACTCTCTGTGGGCACATCCTTCACATTTGTATTTATGTGCTTTGCACTCAATCGACCAGCGGTTGCGACAAACTGGCTGATAACCTCTTTTTCCGTCTTTTGTCACAAATCTTTGGGCATATACATCTTCTCGCCCTCGGAACAATGACCGAAAAAGATTTACCCTCCGTTGCAGTTCAATTTCTTTCTCTTCTTCTGTCAATGATATATGACTTTCAAGTGTCTGAGACTTCGATTCTGACAACAATGGCTCATCCAGTCCTTTAAGTCTGGCATTCTCTTGTTCCAATTCTATGATTCGTTTCCGCAAACGCTGATTGTCCGCCAATAATTCCGCGTAGGTCATTATTCTAATGCTTTATTTGAAATGAATCTAAGTGAGACTACAACATTCCTATAGAGTGTTCGAGATACAATTACATCCTATCGGATACAAATATAGTATATTTTATAAAATAGAAGCGCTAAAGTGTTTGATAATCCACTTCTCGCGCGCAGTGCAACTGATTACAGTATGCTGCACAATTAAGTGCAAGAAAATGTAGCACAATATGTTGTTTTATGTGCTAAAAAGTGTAATTTTGTCTATAAGACACATGCTAGAAAATGTAGTTGCATATATGGAAAGAATTGTATTTCAGAAACTTGTCGAGAGGAAAAATAGCACAATCAGAAAGCCACTGATTCTCAATGGTGCCCGACAAGTCGGCTGCCATTACCAACAAGGCGCTGGCGCAGAAGTTGAACGTCATCCGCAATACCGTACAGCTCTGGTTCAAGAAGGATGACATCACTATCAGCAACATCTACAAGATCGCCGAAGGCTACGGGTGGGAAGTCAACATCACGTTCAAGTTGAAAAAGGTTCGACACTATCATCTTGTGTGAAACCTGAACAGCGAATATCAAAGTGGGATGTCAAATTTGAGAAATGGACGTATATTACCTTTCTAATATAATTTGTAATGGAGCTACGTAAGACACTTGCTGTTTGGCTTACCGTGATGACGGCAGCCTGTTCTTGCAACAGAGAAGCATTCAAGCCTGTAGATAATGTCGTTTTCATACAGGACGCAAGACTTGAGGAGGCTGGGCAGACACTTTCGCCTGGCGATGCCTTTCATCTTCATGGCATAGGCTGCCAACAGACGGACAATGTCATGCTTACTTTTACTTGGAAGACCGTTGACGCAACTATTCCTGTAGGTAAGGTGTCCGGTATCTATGCAAAGAAACAAGATGTGACGCCAGTCGGCATAACCGCCGTCCTTCCATATAGGTATCCGGCAGCGGATGTGGAAGTCAGCGTAATGCGTGAGGGAAAGCTGCAGAGAATCGGATTATTGAGAATCACGGACGGACAGTCACCGAAGGAATTGAGACTCTATGGAGTCAGCCATGTGTCCTGCAAAATTGACGGATTCATGCTTAACATGAACAATGCCTGCCAGAAATCCCTTGAGGTTGCACTGCCAGAGAATCTCCATTCAGTCATCAATGTTCCGCGATCATATGGGCTTTGTGGCATCTCTGGGAAGGACGGGCACCGGACAGCCGTATGTGTCGATTTCTTCACCGGCGAGGTCAAGACTCTCGCTATTGATGTCATGGCATTATTCCTGACTCCGTCAAATGCCGCCGTGGCTGTTGTATGTCATGATGGAATCTGCGCCTTGCAGACATTGCCGATTGAAATCGGAGCCGACTATATGACAAAGTCGGACGCACTTGGACCTGTGCAGCCGACATTTGCCATGCCAGATGGCCTGAAGCCTGAATATTTCGGAAACTATCCAGGAGTGTCCATCGGAACGGAAGAATCCACTTCATATCTTCTTTCTGCAAACAAGGGTGATGGCAACTGGATTGCGGTCATGCTGGACAAAGAGGGCTTCCGCATAATGGAGGATATCGCAGCCGAATCATTGATTCCGTTCAGGGCGGGCAGTGACGCCGGCTATATTGCCACATACGGAGGGTTGAGTCTGTTCCGCCTGGTCAATCCTGAAAACGGAACTATCGGCCAAGCCATTTACACCTGCAAAATCGGCCAGATAATATCCGCCACGTCGAATTCTGAAAAGCCTGGCCACATTCTTCTGAACGTTTCGGAGACATCCAATGGCTTGCAAATCTATGATCTTGCTTGGAACGACACGAAATCTCTATCCCATATCACTTTGCCGAATTCAGCAAACGACTATGCAGAAGTTCTGATGGCGAACTGATTCTAAAACAGACTGGGTTCTTGGATCCTCAAGTGAATCAGACGATATTTTAATACAGCGTGGAATTGCGGACAGAAAATGTCCTGAATTTCACGCTGTATTATATAAATTCGTTATGAAGTCAGGCGAGAATTCGTCCCGCCACCTCATCAAAACTTGAATGACAAGCCTGCCGACACGTAGCCCGCGTCATGGCCGCCCTCCACCCAGAGTCCGGCCTTGTTGCAGAAGTACCAGCGGAGTCCGGCGGTGGCCAATATGCCCATCTTCGTGTCCATCTTGTTGAATGTGGAACTGGCCTCCTCTCCGCTTTCGTGGTCAGTGGTGTGTTCTCCGATCAGTCCTGCATCGACCATCGCCCTCGCGTAGAGTTCGAGACGACTGCATAGTGTTATGTGGTAACTGAGACCTGCCGCAATGTCAACTCTGTTGCAGTACGTGTCCTGTTGTTTGTCGCCATAGCCGTTGTCCAGCATCCAGTTGTAGCTGTAGCGGGAGTATTCGCCTCCTATTGACCAGCCCAGGCTTCCGAAACGTCCGAAATCAAGGAAGCAGATGTCCGAATATATCATTATCGGAGGGACAGCCATCTTGAATGAGGATTTGGAGTCGTCAGTGGCATGCTTCATCACCTTTGTCCACTCCGCGATCACAGGGGAGGCGCCGACCTGGATTGTCCTCGTGTATTTCGGGAACACTATCTCAGATTTGGTACGCTTCCAGTCCACGTTCTTGTTGGCGTCGGAGGAGGCGATTCCTCCCTGGACACCGACCTGCCCGTCCTTGAGCTTCCCATCCACGCGGAGAGCAGTGCCTCCGTAAGAGGCTTCCCACGCATGGATGACATCCATGAACGTGCTGAATTCGCCCTCCCGTATCCTTGCGGCAAATTCCGGATAGTCATATATCTTTCCGAAATACATGTTCAGCATTGACTCTGACATCGACGGCTCAGCCTTGTCAAAGATGCTGTTGCGGGTATCGGATCCGACCATTATGGCCATGTCCCCGGCAATGCTCAGGTACCACGAACGGACCGGGCTCACGACCGTGATGTTCCTTCCTGTCCTTTCGGCTTCGACAGTGAAAAGAGAGTACAGGTCAATGCCTTTGCCACGGTATTCCTCACGCACCCATTCGACACTTGCCGGACCGCCCAATGCTCCGTACATCTTGACCAGCCTCTTCACATATTTGTCCGAACCGTCAAGAAGCAGGGAATCGACGTCTTCATTGATATATCTCATCCTCTTGCCGTCGGCGGTAAGGCTTATTTCAATGTTGTCGGGGCGGTTGACAAGCGCCGAACGGAGATAACCGTCAATGACTTTGTCCTCTCCCTTGTTGAGCCATACCCTGACATTGACAACCTCTTCCTTCTGACGATTTGCCTTCTTGTCGGAGACTGTCTGTGCGTGCGACGTGATACCTGCCGACAGGGCCAATACCGTCAAAGCGCAGGAGATGATTCCCGTTTTCATGTCCTATTCGGAGTCAACGGAGAAACTTAAGCCGAAACTGCCGCCGCCATAGCTGCCGCTGAAGATGTAATTCTTCTTGTCCACCGTCTTCCGGTAGATTTCAGAACCTTCGCTCTTGGTGAAGCCCGCAGGTATGAACTTGGCGTAATAGGTTGTCGACACGGACTTGTCGCACTTGTAGTCGAAGAAGGTCAATGTCTTCATGCTACCGAGTTCTTTATACTGGCAATTCTCGACTTCCCCGTCAAATACAGGAAAGCCTTCCATGAATGGATACGCCTTGACAACAGTGGCCCATGTTACCTTTTCCACAGGGTCAATTGGAGGTTTGTTCCCTGACTTTTCCTTACCGCAACCGAAAATCATCATTGCGGCACAGATGAATAATAATAACTTTTTCATGTCGTTAGTGATTTATATGACACAAATATACTGCCCCCCCCTAAATTACAAGAAAAAAAATCACTTTTTTTATAATCGGCCATTTGATGTTAAAATCGGATGTGATGGACGAATTCCTTCTTTGACGGAACGAGCGGCTCGGACTTCAAACCTATCTTCTTGAAGTCAATTTCTTTAAGGTCAAGGCACTCATATTCATTGAAAGAAGTATTTCTGACAAACAAATTACTCAATTGCGACTGTTGCCTTCGTATAGACCCTTCCGCTGCGGATGCTGAGTGGCCACGTGCCCGTCTCGTATGACATCGGGGCGCGTGTCAATGTTAATGTCAATGTCTTACCTTCAGTGGAGCAGGTCAGAGGTGTCTTGTTGTCATTGATAATAACCTCAATGTCCTCCGAAGGCAACTTTACGCTGATTGAATTGGACTTATGGCTGACCAGATCGAAGGATAGCGTTCCGAGGTCGCTGTCCATTTCCGGCATTTGCCCGCGTTCCAGAGGGCTGCCGAGCAGGAAATAGACATTGGCCCCGACATTCTTTCCGTAAGTCTGAATCCATGAATCGACATATACCCTGTACATGAGCGCATCTTCACGGATTGCCTTTTTTCTCGACGGGAATTCCTTGACGTTGTCAGAGTCGCAGATAACGTAGCCGTGTCCGGGCATCACAGCGACTTCAGGCGCCATGTTAGTGAAATCCGGCAGACCGATGTCTCCTATTCCGCTCTTCTTCCCGCAGTAAAGAATCGGCAGATTATTGCTCTTGAAGTTTCCGGAAGATGTCATATAGACATCGGAATTGCCCAATGTGGTGCCTCCGTTGTCTTCGTCCATCATCTTTATCATTGACGTTCCCTCAGGAAACCGTTCAATCTTGTCTTCTTTCCCGCATGACGAAATTGTCAGCGCGATGACGGAGCAGGCGATTGCTCCGAATAATTTATGGTTCTTCATCATGTCATTTTGTTAATGAGTGGCAAATATATGATTTTTTCATTTATTGAGAATAACTTTTTCGTAATATGTTAAATTTGCTCCAGCCTGACATCATCATCGTTCATCTGAAGTGCAGGACTCTTCTGAAATGACTGTCCAGGACATAAAGGCGTTGCTAGGAAATCTCATAGAGTATTTCACTGATAAGGAGTCCGCAAAGGATGTTCGGGAAGGTCTTGATACCGAATTTGACAGTCAGGTGACCACGGACGGGGTGTACAACTCATATGTCCGCATAAGTTATTTCAATGACGGATGGCCGCAGGAGGTGGTCAGTCAGGACAACATAAGCCTGGGCGACCGCCAGAAGCTGAAACAGAAATACATCACGTGGGATTACCGCAGCGTAGGACATGCGGAGTGAGATGACTGAAAGTCATTCTGATACGAGAATGATGATTACGGCTCTCTATTGATAACCTGGATTTTGTTTTAACCCTTTGTTTAAATCCAGACATCTTTGTGGTATCGGGAAAACAGTTGTGAACCCGGTGAACTCGTTTTCCAGAGGAGTCCTCTGGTCGTATGCCTTGGTGTATTCGCCAAAGCGGATGAGATCTTGACGTCTCCAACCTTCCCATACCAATTCCAACAGCCGCTCTTTAAGTATATTGCTCAAATTGGCCTTAACATGCGGCATGCCTGCTCTGTCCCTAATTGCATTCAATTCTTTTGAACCATCTTCTCCATTACGGACTTTAGCCTCGGCCTTCATCAATATGGCATCGGCGTATCTGAATAGAACTATATCGTTGTCAACTTGTCTGCCGTCCGAATATGCGGTCCTGTCAACTTCATATTTGCCGGCACGGGCACCTGCTGTCTGCTTATATGGACTGTCACTAAGATTCAGTTTCAATTCCATTGGCATATATACCAATGGCTTTCCGTTGTCCAGATATATCTTCTTGCCGTCAACAAAAACGGTGTCTGCATAGAAGTTTGTCTTGAATCTATTGTCGACATGGTCTGTTCCGTAACCGAAAGCCTTGACGGTTGAGATAGTCGCACATGTTCCATTTTCGGATGAACCGCCATAGGCCCCGCCATGTTTGTAGTGGCGTGAGCGGAAAAGATAGTGGTATTCGTTCAAATATAAGTTCTTGTCCAGTGGTATGGTGAAAATGTTCTCCATGGAGTATTCGTTGTGAACAGCGAAGTTCGAGGCGTAATCGCTTTCCAGCTGATACCCTTCTTTGTCAAGTTGCCCGCAATACCAAATGCAGGTACTCCAAGCGTTCATCTTCTCGCCATTCACATTAAAGAAGATGTCATTGCCATCAAAGCGCTTTCCGTCTGTCCAGTTGTCATCGGTGTATATTTCAGCATTAAGCGCCAGTTTTGCAAGCAAAAAGTTGACTACAGGCCGTGTCATTCGTCCGTAGTAGTCTCCCTCCTTGTTGGAATGTTCGTCAGCAAGCAACGGCGCGACATCCCGCAGTTCATTGAAAATAAAATCGAAGACCTCGCGTCTCTCGCTTTGCGTTACCTGCTCCAATTTCACGTCGTATGTTGTAACGATAGGAACACGTCCGAACATATCCATCGCATAGTAGTAGAACAATGCCCGCACAGCTCTTACCTCTGCCGTGAAATCACGGGCCTGTTCAGCCGAAAGCAGACTCTTGTGGTCATCAATGACGGAAAGTGACTGGTTGGATATAACTATTACCTTGAAGAGATATTTCCATACATTATATAAGCTGATATCATTGGCGTTCCAGTTGTGCTGATACATGTTTTCCCACAGGCCGCCATCGTACCAGTCTCCTCCACGGATCGGAATCATTGCCTCATCTGTTGTCAACGTATTGTAGTCGTAGATGCCCCTACAGGTTCCCTGAAGTCCTTCGGACTCCTGATTGCTCCCAATGTAGTTGTACAGGGAAGCTACTGCATTTTTGTATATATTATCTGCGTTGTTGTATATTTCCTCTTGATCCAGCTGGTCTTTTGGATGTTCATCCAGACAGCTGCAGAAGCAAAGCATCAACGGTACTGCCAATATGCATTCAATAATCTTCTTCATGCTTTTTCCGTATTAAAACTGTATGCTCAACCCCAACGAATATGTGCGGAACAGTGGATAGTTACGTTTGTCATCAATACCCATCGTACTGTTCACCACGTAGCTGTTTATCATTGGCGTCAAACCTCTGTAGCCCGTAATTGTTCCCAGGTTGCTTACGTTGCCAGATATGCGCAATGAACGTAACGTCTTGCTTTTCAAGGGCACGTTATATCCTAATGTCAAATGCTCAAAGTTCAGATAGTCACCTTTTTCAAGCCAATAGTCGGAGACTCTCTGATCTACGATGTTCTTCTGAGGGGCATCCTTAAGCACATTGTAGTCCGGGAAGCAAGCCATACTTGTAAATGATAATCCCGTTCCATTGAAGATCTTGTGCCCGAATGCTCCGTTCATCTGTATGGAGACATAGAAATTCTTGTATCTGAAACTGATGTTTGAGCCGAGGATTACCTTTGGTGTGGCTTGTCCTGCGACGTACCGGTCGCCGCCGTCGCTTATATCTACCTTGCCGTTATGATCCAGATCCTCTATGTCGTAGAAATAACTGCCGTTCTCTTTTTTTACGAGTCCTTTGCAATGTGGCAGATAGAAAACGCCAAGTGGCTGTCCGACTATCTGATAAACCACATTGTTGTCGCCGCCGTTCTGTCCCGCTCCGTCCAAGGCCCCGATGGCGGTGACATTTGCCGCGGACATGCTCATTCCTTTGTACTTTCCACTCAGCGAGATTAGTCTGTTGTTTTGAAACGACAGGTTCATATTAACGTTAAGTTCAATGTCTTTCTTTCTTATCGGCTGCCCGGACAGGCCGAATTCCAATCCGCTGTTTGACATGGAACCGATGTTTGCGAGCAATGTGTTGTATGCAAATGGCGGAACCGGGACTTCGTAGGCGTAGAGCATGTCGGTAGTCTTGGAAAAGTAATACTCCGTCGTAAGTATAAGACCGTTGGCAAAGAGTCCCATGTCCGCACCGATGTTGAATGTAGTCTTCGTTTCCCACTTTAAATCGGGATTGTTGTTTCTCACCATGCCAAGTGTTACTGTCGGCGAACTTTTGATAGGGACAATGCCGGTCTGCCTTACGGTGTTCATGGTGGTATATGCAGAGATGCCTCCAAGGTTGCCTGCCTGTCCTGCGCCAGCACGGAGTTTGAGCATGGACAGCGGCTTTACATTGATGAGAAAGTTTTCCTTTTTCAAATCCCATGTAAATGATATGGAAGGGAAGAATCCCCATGTATTGCTGGCGCCTACCATAGACGATCCGTCACCACGCGCATTCAACGCCAACGTGTATCTGTCAAGCAGACTATATGTGATGCTCCCCATTAACGAAGCCAGAGATTGGTCTTCATAAGTGCTTTCCGTTCCACCATATGGTCTGACAGCAGCCGCGCCCAGATTGTCGTAATGAAAGTTATTTGTGGGTATGCCCTTGGCATATACCCAGAAAGCCGTCTTTCTCAGCTTGCGGTATTCGCCGCTTACTCCGGCAGAGACCTTATGTGAGCCGAACTGCTTATTGAAATCCAGAGATACATTGCCGAGCCACTCCTCTTTCTTGAACTCGCCACGGTACACGTTGCCTTGTGCCCATACCCATGTCGGGCAAAATTGCCCGTTCTCGGTAGAACCGTAGAGGTAGGAACCGAAGGCGGAGACCCGCCAGTCAGTATTGATATCGTAGCTCATCTTAATGTGGGCATCAAAGTTCAAATCCTTGGAGTCGTTTTTCTCTTCAAGCACTATTCCTGGCGGGTTGATGTGCGTTGCGGATTCGTTTTTTAGCCAGTTCCCATGTTCGTCAGTTCCGGCAGGGAAAGTTGGATTCTGGCATGCTGCGGAATAGAACAGCATCTGCGTGTCAAAGATATCATGGTTCTTGAATGACGATCCGAATACTCCGAACTCTCCAGTAAGTCTATTGTTGAAGGCTTTCTGGGTCACGTCAACTTTTGCGACAAAAACGCCATAGTCCATCTTCTTGATGATTGTGTTGTGGTCCATCAAGCCGAATGAGGCACGATAGTTTGACTGAGGTGTGCCCCCGCTGAATGCGAGATAGTGATTATTCACAAGTCCTGTGCGGGTAATGACCTTATAAGTGTCCGTGTTGAACCCTCCGTTATTGCAATAGACGCCCAAAGCCTTTGCGGTGGCAACATATTCTGTGGAATTGAGCATTTCCAGATGTTTGTACATCCGCTCGAAACCTACATTTCCTTCATAGGATATCTGAAAACCACGTCCTGTTCCTTTTTTCGTTTTGACTTCAATCACACCTGACGCTCCACGTGAACCGTACATGGCTGTCTCCGTGGCATTCTTCAATATCCGGAAACTCTCGATGTCTGCAGGGTAGATGGTTGAAAGGGTGAGCACGTCAGAAGTGACCCCGTCAATCAGCACCAAAGGATCATTGCCACCGATAATGGATGTCGTACCACGCACCCGCACGCTATTGAGCATAGCCATCCGGTCCAGACCGTTGGATGTCACGTTGACACCGGCTGCCTGACCGCTCAATATGTCAAGGGCGTTATTGACCGCTCCTTTGCTGGAGTGATTTCCAACTATCTTTATGATGTCGCTTCCGCTCTCAGTGGAATCTCTCAGTTCTGCAGAAACTTGCTTTTGTGCGTGAGCCATTGAACAGCAGAGAGTCGCAAGGAGAAGTAGTATAAAGTCTATTTTGCTCTTTGCCATTATCTATTTCTGTTGTTTTGGTTATGGATGCTTTCCAATAAGCAAAGATATGATTTTATTGCTGAACAACAATAGGTCCGGTAATAGTTCCGGGCAGCATTAGGAGCCTGTCGCAAGTTAAATTATGCCCACGATGAAGAAGATTTGGTGGATAACGACATTTTGCTATAAAAAACTGGTGTTATAATCAATAGTTGTTTTTATTCCCTCATATTAAAATCTCCTGCCATATTAATGCCTATCTTTACGATCGCATTACATCAAATAGTGGTAATAAAGAATAAATATTCCATAATAGGAGAACAAAAAAATGGATAAGAAAGAAATAACAGAGAACAAGGAAAACGTAGTGATTGATGATTTCGACTTCTCTATGATAGCCGATTTCTTCAAGAGGGTAGATAGACAAGGACCTGGTGGCGAGTGGGAGACAAGGCTTGCCACGAGTCTGATTCCCGACTTCAAGCGAAAGATTCGCATCGCCGACATTGGGTGCGGCAAGGGAAGCCAAACCTTTGTTCTTGCCGATGAATATGACGCAGAGATTGATGCCGTAGATTTATTGCCCGAAATGATGGAAGGCATTCGTGAGGAAAGCAGGAAGCGAGGAATGGAAGATTGCGTTCATCCCGTTCAGGCATCGATGGATGCGTTGCCTTTCAGAAAGGATTCCTACGATTTGATTTGGGCGGAAGGTTCCATCTTCATCATCGGTTACGAGAAGGGTTTGGCGTATTGGCGTGAGTTCTTGAAGCCCGGCGGCTTTATTGCCGTAACGGAATGTAGCTGGCTCGGCAATAAGCGCCCGGAGAACATGAGTTGGATTCAGGACAATCTTCCAGAGATTGATACCATAGAGCAGAAGATTCATCAGATGGCAGAGGCGGGTTACGAGCCTTACGCTCATTTCATCCTGCCCGAAACCTGCTGGACAGAGAATTATTATGCCCCGATGCAACCAGCAATGGAAGCTTTTCTGAAAGACCATCCCGAAGACCCTAAGGCGCAGGTTTTCATCAATCGCCTGAAAGAGGAAATCGCCTATTACGAGGAGAACAAGGAATGCTTCGGCTATGTCTTTTATATAGGAAGGAAAGTCTGATTAAAGTCTTCTTGCCTATCAAAAAAAGATAACATTTAAATGACAAAGAAATGGAAATTTTAGAAAGAATTCAGAGTAGAAAGGATGTAAAGGCGATAAGTGTTCGCCTTTTGGGAGATTATAAGTCTGTCAATTATATGGAGGCTTGGAATAAGTTGGGTGCATATTGCCAGAAGCATCATATTGATTATGATTGTCCAGATGCAGAATACATCAACATCTATCACGACAATCCGGCAACGACTCCTGCTGAAGCCTGCCGCACGGATGTTTGTATCGCAGCACCTATCGTAGAGCAGCTTCAGAGCGAGGATGATGTGAACATCATTACGATTTATGGTGGTCGTTTCCTCGTTTATCGCTATCAGGGACCGTATGAGAAACTGGCAGAAGTAAACGCCAAGGTTTATGGCGAACTCCTTCCTGCATCTGGCGAGAAGGTGAAGTTGGGAGGCGGGGTGTTGGAGCATTGTCAGATGTTTGAGCGTTACCTTAACGACCCGGAAACAACAGCTCCTGAGGAATTGCTCACAGAAATTTGGATTCCTATAGAGTAATAATCATGCCAAATGTTCTTAGGTTAAGATTAGGAGCATTATTTCATTTTCTGATAGCCATAGGCCATTTGATTTGCCTCTTCTTTTTAGAGGATGCATTCAAGGCTTATGGTATTTTTAGATGGAATGAAGCATAGCTCTATATTCAATGGGGCTTACACCATATTTTCGTTTAAAGGCTGTGCAGAAGTGGCTTTGGTAGTCGTAGCCCAATATTATACCAATGTCGTTGACGGCCATATCAGAATCGAGTAGATACTGTGCAGCCAAGCGCATACGATAGTCGAAAAGAAACTGGAATACGGTAGTGCCAAACTCATATTTGAAGGCCTTCTTCAGGGTGCATTCGTTGGTACCTACCATCGAAGCAATTTCGTGCAGGGACGGCATATCATGATATTGAGAAAGAATTATATCCTTGACATTGTGCATCTTGTCGCGAACGAGCAGACTGTAGTATTCGTTGCCCGGAGCAAGGCAGCCTGGAACGAGGAAACCCGAAAGGCAATCGATGATTTTCGATTCCATATAGCGATGGGCATTGTTGCCCATAAGCCTGGCCTGGCTTAGGTCGTTGGCAGCCTTGATTACCGCTTTCTCCACAGGTCGGTTTCCTTTCAAGAAGAGATGGGTGTTATCCTGACATTTGGTAAAGAGCGAGAATTGTGAGAATATCTCTTCGTTATATTCAATAAGCTTTTCGATGGAATGCTGAGGAATCACGATGCTCAGCAAGTCGAGCGAAAGATTTTTATTCAAATTTACCTGCTGTCCGCCTTCGCCGCTGATAAAGCAGACATTGGCGTTCCCCTTGTGCCAGAAGAGTTCGTGTTCATTCTTTCCCTCCAGGTAAACGCTCTTGCTGCCGAATCCATTTGTGGCAAGGGTGAACATCAAGGCAGGTTTCACCTCGTGCATCACCTGGAATCCAGAGTTGTCTTCCTTGCCACGATAATGCTGGTGCATAATGCCGAAATGGGTTCATGGGTAAAAGTATGTGTTTAGGCATATATTTTCT